>Mack_p2__coassemble_14292_pt1 | contig 1770 bp, 3 predicted proteins | sample Mack_p2__metabat2_low_PE_020 | metagenome-assembled genome bin Mack_p2 | reverse complement strand
AAAAAGATAGCCCCAACCAGGCTATCTTTTTTAGTATTTAACGTAATGTAAGTCTACGATCCCGTTATAAGTCTTTGTTTGAAGCAATTTCAATTTCTGCGGTGGGGCTATTTGATCAAAAAGTCTGATCCCATCACCTAAAACGATCGGCATGATAGATAGGTAATACTCATCGATCAGATCGCTTTGCAGTGCTTGCTTGACTAAATTGGCCCCGCCACATAACCAGATCTTTTTACCCGGATGTTGTTGCAAGCGTGCAAGCAACTCTGGTAATGCTTCTTTTACAAAACCTATCTCTGGTCGAGCTTTGATCTCTCGATGTGTCAGGACATAAGTTTGCATCCCGGAATACGGCCAATCATTCGGTGAAAGTTGCGTACTCACCTGTTCATAGGTCTTATATCCCATTATCACCGTATCAACATCTTGGATAAACTCACTGTACACATCTGGCATCGGCTGATCAGCCACTTGACCACCTAACCAGTCGACACTACCTTCCTTGTCTGCGATATATCCATCTAAACTTTGTGCGATAAATAAACTAACTTTACGCAATTCATTATTCCCCCGTGCTTGTTCGAGCATTATCCATACGGCACTCCCCGCTTTTGCTCACACTCTATCTAAATATATCTTCTTTAGATCTGCTACCTGCGACTTGGTCAAGGCTAATTCGTTGTGCAAATAATTTTCTAACGAACCATATTCACGCTGCATCACGTTCATCGCAGTCTCTAAATATGTCTCATTGACTGAACCTAACGCACGCAGATTAGTCAAATAGATCTCTTGACCTGTCTTTGGTAATTGACGCTTGGCTAATTGCTTTTCTTGCCAAGGGGCTAAATACTTGTTTGAAGCTAAATAATCACGTTTGATCGTCGCTTCATCGACCCCTAATGCCGTCAAAAGATAGATCGCACCCATTCCCGTACGATCTTTACCCGCGGAACAGTGGAACAGCACCGAACGACCTTCATCACTGTTTTCCAACAAAACATCAAAGAAATGCCGGTACGCTTTCTTCGCACTGTCGGTCAACACGATATCATGGTAAGCCCGTAACATATTGTTGAAACCTGCTTGCAGATCGGTGAAAAATTGCTTTGCTCGCTGATCTTTGGCAGTACTCTTGGTCTCATCTTCTGGAAATACCGGTGCAAAATGGTAAGTTGCACCCGTGGGAACTTTATCCGGCGCATTTTCTTGTTCTTCCGATGAACGAAAATCAACATCATGACGCAAACCATACTCCGCTAAAAAATCAATGTCTTTAGGCGATAAATTGCCTAAAGAAGCGGCGCGGATCACCTTATTTGCCTTTATCTGCTGTCCATCTTTAGTCCGATAGCCACCCAGATCTCTAAAATTAACACCCTGCTCTAGTGGTAATAAAACTGGCATGCTCTCACCTTCCTAATTGTCTTTACTGCCACTATACTTGGGTTTTGGTTTTATTTCAATCTTTGTGTCTTTTTTCGCGTTCCTTACGCAAAACTTCTAACACCCACCGCATCGAATAACCGTAGCGCCGTGCTAACTCACTTGCGTTTTCACCGTTGTACTCCGCCACGATCTTTTGCGCCACTTTTTTAGGATCGTAGAGACGCATCGGAAACGTATAGGATAGCCCCCGATAAGTTTCGTGGAGCTTATACGCATTCTCCAACCCGATCAGGTCGGCTAACTCCTGATAAAATTCATTTAACAATTCTTTATCTACTTCATCTGTCATTTTGTTATCCTCACTTTATTTTTCCTTGC
>Mack_p2__coassemble_6365_pt1 | contig 3627 bp, 3 predicted proteins | sample Mack_p2__metabat2_low_PE_020 | metagenome-assembled genome bin Mack_p2 | reverse complement strand
CATACCAAGTCGCATCTGCTTCTGAAAAGAAAAAAGTCTCGGATGCGATCCGTAAACAACTTGGCTTAGATGCTTCGAAGAAGAGCTTTGACGATGAAACGTCTCTCACTAATTCGACTGGTGGTTCTACCTATCAGACCACTGATGATCCAACGACTTACACCAATGACTATGGCAACACTTCTTCTGATTACACTGGAAATTATGCTTACTAATTAATATCTTAAAGACACGCTCCAATAATTTGGGACGTGTCTTTTTGTGTATGCTCATAAACGCTAGATAGTTGCATTTACAAGTGTTTATGAGAGTTCTCAAGGGAGGGGTTAGTCTTTCGTTTATTATAGCTGCAAGACGTATTTGGGCACCTTTTACTTATCTACGCTATATTTTCAGCATACAAAAAAGCTCATTGAAAATGAACTTGTCATTTTCAATGAGCTTTTGAAAACTTATCTTAACGGTGGATGTAGATATAGCTACCTGCACCAGAGATAGTTTGTGTGTTAGGACCAGCTGGATTGCTGAAGCCCATACCGCCTTGGCTGATCGTTACAGAGTTACCGTTAACAGATTCAACGTAAGCAACGTGTCCGTAAGCACCATCAGCTGTCCATTGACCACCAACGGATTGGCCTGGTAAGAAGACGATGATCGAACCAGCAGCTGGTGAATGGTCTACTCTAAAGCCAGCAGCTGCTGCAGATGAACCCCATTGGCCACCATTGCCCCAGTTATTGCCAGCCCAAGGAGCAACTTGTTTTACATACCATGTACATTGACCCCATGGATATGTGTTACCGGCTACGATACCATGTGCGCTACCATCACCTTGGCTGATGCTACCAGCGTTAGAACTTGTAGCTTCTGGTGTTGCTTTGTTTTCAGTAGCTTTGTTATCGTTATTGTTGTTGTTTGACTTGTTGTCATCTTTCTTAGCGTCAGCAACTTGGGCAGTTGCGTTTGCTTTATCTTGAGCAAGTTTAACCGCATTTGCAGCTTCTTCATATTGAGATTGTAAAGCAACTAAAGTAGCTTTGTTATCTTCGATCTTCTTGTTCAAGTCAGCTTGTTGTTGATCAGATTTTTCTTTCATTGATTTCAAATCATTTTGTTTTGTTTCAAGTTCAGATTTATCTGATTGCAAGTTAGCCTTTGTCTTTTCTTGTTCATTCAATAATGCTGTGTATTGATCTTTTGCTTCTTTAACATCGTTCAAAGCTTCTTTGTTAGCTTTGTTCAACTTGTTAACTGCAAAAGTACGTGAAACTAAGTCAGAGAAGTCTTCTGAGTTGATCACGAAATCAAGGTAGATGTTACCACTAACTGTATCGCCAGATTTCTTTTGTAAAGCAACTAATTGGCCTTTAAGTGCTTCTGTACGTTTTTCAACTTCGACCTTAGCACCTTCAATCTGACCATTTAACTGGTTGATCTTTTCATTTGATTGGTCGATATCAGTCTTTAATTTTTCGATCTTTTCAGTGTTATCTGAAATTTGTTCTTGTAACTTAATGTTGTCAGCATTTGCTGATGCAATATCTTTTAATAATTTATCTGTTTCGCTCTTATTAGTATTGATCGCATTTTGAGTATCAGATACAGTATCTGCACTCACTGCTGTTGTTGTGTTTAAAACAGACACAGCCAACATACTAAGTGCGACTGTACTTGTGATTACTTTCTTTAAAAACATAATTTTGGATACCTCATCGATTTATTTACTTTTCATAGTATACACTAGTAAGATTACAGAAATGTTACTCTTAAATTACATATTTGTGCTTATTTATCTAGCTTATGTTACTTAGAAACACGAAAAAACCCGTGTTTGTAACATTACATCCACGGGTCGAATACACTTTATTTACCAAATTCACTTAGATCTAACAAGATACTGCCATAGGCTAACCCGGCACCAAAGCCAGTCAGCAAAACTTTTTTCGGCCGTTTTCCCTGCGCTAAAGCTTGCGCCAAGGCTAACGGGATCCCTACTGAAGAGGTATTTCCCGCTTCAGTAACATTGATCGCAAACTTGTCTAGATCCAAAGCTAAATGTTGCGCAATATTTTCGATCAACCGCAAATTAGCCTGGTGCGTGACCACTAGATCAAGGTCAGCTGGCTTAACACCATTATCTGCCAAAAATTCATCGATATGAGCAGTAACATCATTTGTTACAAAATTGTAAACTGCCCGTCCATCTTGATAGAATGCATCCAGCTGTGGATAATTGTCGGCAGCAACTTTTTGGAGCGGTTCAACGCGTCCGCTGTGGATAACCTCAGTGTTACCTTGCGTGGCGAGCTTTTCAGCTAAATAAGCTGTTTGGCCGGCACTTTTTTCTAAGATCACACCCGCTGCGCCATCTCCAAAAAAGACGGCTGAGGTCCGATCGGTAAAGTCCATCATCTTGGAATTAGTTTCCGCACTGATGACCATTGCCCGCTGATACATTCCACTGTGGATAAATTTTTCAGCCGTTGCCAGCGCAAAGATAAAGCCCGCACACGCTGCGGACAAGTCATACGCAAAAGCATTGCTAGCTTGAATATTTTTTTGGACGATCGCTGCTGTTGCTGGAGTTAAAGCATCTGGGGTGATCGTCGAGACGATGATCAGATCGATCGCGGTCGCATCTAACTTGGCTTGTTTCAATAACTTTTGAGCGACCTTCGTAGCTAGATCTGACGTATTTTCAGCGATCGCATAGTACCGTTGCTTGATCCCAGTGTGGGACACGATCCATTCATCGGATGTATCCATCAACTGACTCAATTCATCATTAGTCACTACCTTTTCAGGAAGATACCCCGCACTTGCGGTAATTTTTACGGCTGTCATAGTAGGCCCTCTTTCCAAAATATTTATCATTAGCTTTATCATAGCATATCGTTTTGTGGACAAACTAACTCTTTGCTTTTATCCACAAATGAAAAAACAGGACTGTGAATATTCACAGCCCTGCTTAGTGATGCGGGTAAATGGATTCGAACCATCACGAGCTCAATTGCTCACCAGATCCTTAGTCTGACGCGTCTGCCAATTCCGCCATACCCGCGACAACAGAATTAATTATAGCAGACAAACTAGACCCCTGCAACTATTTTTTTAGATTTTTTTCAAAAGGCGCAACTTCCCGTGACAGCGACTGCAAACAAAACGGTTAATATCGATCCGGCGTTGGCGCTGATATTTTTGCCCGCAATTTTGACAACTGTATGTGTAACGATAATTCTTCGTACTGGCCGGAGCATACCGTAAGCCACCGACCTGACGCAATAATTGCTTGAAATCCTGATCCCGGTGCCGATATCCTTGCCCGGTCAAATGCAGATGGTAGTGACATAGCTCATGTTTGATCGTTCCGATAAGGGTCGCTTCCCCATGTTCTGTCAACATCTTTTCATTGATCTCGACATCATGACTCGTCAGTAAATAACGGCCCCCAGTGGTTTTCAAACGTCGATTGAAGTAAGCGCGGTGAACAAATGCACGTTTGAAATATCTCAATGAGAGCTCTTCAACTAGTGTCTGAAGCTGTTGATCAGTCATCGGTCGGCGCTAACATACTCAACTGGATGCGCCCACGCTTAAGATCGACATCCGTCACATAAACATCAACGA
>Mack_p2__coassemble_4116_pt1 | contig 5501 bp, 8 predicted proteins | sample Mack_p2__metabat2_low_PE_020 | metagenome-assembled genome bin Mack_p2 | reverse complement strand
TATATAATTCTTTCTAACAATGTAGAAGAATGTACTTAAACTTCTATATTGTTCTGCATTTTATATAGCAGAAAGATCATCGAACTTAGTGCCAAGAATATTCAAGTAGCATACCAACAAAAAAATGTTATCTCGGATCTATCGATAGCATTTGAGCCAAATAAGATCACCACGATCATAGGAGCTAACGGGTGTGGGAAATCGACTTTGCTAAAGGCTTTGACGCGTTTATGGCCGGTCACAGAAGGTGAAGTTACTCTTGATGGCAGACCACTTTTGAGTTGGGATACAAAAGAGATCGCTAGAAGAATTGCTTTTTTACCGCAGTCACCTAAATTAACGACAGCAACAAAAGTCTACGATCTGGTGTCTTATGGTCGCTATCCCTATCAAAAAGGCTTTGGACGTTTGACTGCAGGCGATAAACAAAAGGTCGACTGGGCGTTAGAGCTTACCGCAACTGAGCATTTAAAAGATAATTTGGTCGAAGAATTGTCTGGTGGGCAGCGACAACGAGTTTTTATCGCAATGACACTGGTCCAAGACACCGACATTATCGTGCTTGATGAACCAACGACGTACCTCGATATGAATCATCAACTTGAGATCATGGAAATCTTACAAAAGTTAAGGCAAGAAGAAAATAAGACGATCATCATGGTCTTGCATGACCTCAACTTAGCAGCTCGTTTTTCGGATGAATTAGTCGCAATGAGTGCGGGAAAGATCGTCAAGCAAGGTGGGGTATCTGAGGTAATGACGCCAGAAGTCTTGCGTGAAGTCTTTAGAATAAATGCCCAGTTGATCTCAGATCCAACCAGTGGCCGACCACTCTTATTGAATTATCAGTTATGTAAATAAAAGGAGATTTCTATGAAAAAAGCACTTGTCTTATTTAGTTTATGTTTGACCTGTCTACTGTTAGTTGCTTGTGGTAAGGCTAACACGACCCAAAATGAAAAATTATCCAGCAAACCTAAGATCGAAGGCTTTCATTATTATGGTGCGATCCCAGAACGACCTAAGCGGATCGCAAGCCTTTCGTCGACGTACACAGGTTATTTGCTTAAATTAGGCTATGAACCAGTAGCTGTGACACCTTATGATGCTAAAAATCCAGTGTTAAAAGATAAGGTCAGCCAAGCCAAGGTCTTATCCAGTGAGGATCAAGAAGCCTTAGTGAATTTAAAACCTGATCTGATCGTGATCGACTCAAGTGATAAAAATGTCGATAAACTAGCTAAGATCGCTCCAACGATCGCGATCGATTATGGTAAGCAAGATTATCTAAATATTTTGACGAGTTTTGGCAAAGTATTCGATCAAGAAAAGCAAGCTAAAGATTGGATCAAGAACTGGAATGAGAAGACGGCTAAAGCAGGAAAAGAGCTCAAAGCTAAATTGGGTGAAGATGCGACATTTACAGTGATCGGTCTCTATGAAAAAGATATTGATCTTTTTGGCAATAATTGGGGCCGTGGTGGTGAAGTTATCTATCAAGCACTTGGCTTTAAAGCACCGCAAAAAGTTGTTGATGATGTATTTAAAGCTGGATATTTAGAAGTATCCCAGGAAGTTTTACCTAAATACATTGGTGATTATGCGATCGTTGCTGCTGAAGACGAAAAGACCGGCGCTTCACTCTATGAAAGTGATGTTTGGCGTTCGATCCCGGCAGTCCAGCGGGGCCATATCTTAAAAGTCAATGCGAATGCCTTTTATTTCAACGATCCACTGAGTTTGGAGTATGAATTAAAGACGATCGAAAATGGATTAAAAGCAATGGAATAGGGGAATAAGATGTCTTTTAGCAACAAAAAGTTTGCGGTTTATCTCATTATTATTTCACTGCTTTTCTTACTGGGACTTTACTGTGGTCTACGCTTTGGCGCTATTTCGTACAGTCAACAAGAACTGCTGACGACATTGTTACATCCGTTTAAAGAAACGGCCACGCAAGATATTTTGATCGATCTGCGTTTGCCCCGCGTTTTAGCAGCTGGGTTAGTTGGAGCTGCCATGGCCACGGCGGGGGCGATCATGCAAGGTTTGATGCGAAATGCGATCGCTGATCCAGGGCTTTTAGGGATCAATGCTGGAGCGGGATTAGCCTTAGCATTGGGCTATCTATTTTTTAAGAGTTTACATTACAGTATGATCTTGTTACTTTGTCTACTCGGGGCAACCGTTGCTGCGTTTTTAGTGTTAGTCTTATCGTATCAAGCCCGGATCGGATTTTCAGCGCTGTATCTTTTGTTAGCTGGTGCGATGGTCTCGGCCTTGTTCACCGCTTTAGGGCAGGGACTAGTCACGTATTTTAAACTTTCCCCGACGATCATCGGTTGGCAAGCAGGGGGCTTAGTGGGCGTCAATTGGGCGATGTTAAAGGTTATCGCACCGTTTATTTTGGTGGGATTGCTGTTAGCCTTTATCGGGGCTAAACAGCTAACGATCCTTAGCCTAGGACAGACTTTTTCGGTCGCCTTAGGTCAAAAAACAACGCGCTTTATGGTATTTTTCCTAGGTCTAGTCTTGATCTTATCTGGCGCCGCTGTTGCCTTAGTTGGAAGTTTATTTTTAGTGGGATTGATCATTCCGCATGTTGTCAAACAGTGGACGGGTCCAGTCTATCAAAAGATCTTACCGCTAACGGCTTTATTAGGAACAACTTTTATGATCTGGGCGGATCTACTCAGTCGCTTCATCGCGCCACCATATGAGACGCCATTGATCTCAGTTGTCAGTGTGACTTGTTTACCGTATTTTCTATGGATGATCCACAAGGGGGGAATTTTATGACTAAAAAGAGATTTTTCCTCATTACTGGGAGTCTATTCATAGTTAGTGTCGTGTTGGCGTTGGCACTGGGGAATGCTAAGCTTGATCTCGTTGAACTCTGGGATGTTATGACAGGACAAGCGACTCCAGCGCAAGATTTCGTCCTCTTTGAACTGCGAATGCCACGTATTTTAGCGTGTCTGCTAGCGGGTGCTTCACTTGGCTTGAGCGGTTTATTACTCCAGACACTAACGCAAAATCCGCTGGCTGATTCAGGAACATTAGGGATCAACGCGGGTGCAGGTCTGCTGATCGCTTTTGCTTTGCGGTATTTACCCCAAGGATCCTATATGTCGCAGGTCTTACCGCTATTTGCAGTCATTGGTGGCTTACTTGTTAGCTGGTCGATCTATCAATTAGCCAAGAAGCAGCAAAGTACACTTGACCCGATCAAATTTATCATTACAGGCGTGACGCTTTCTGCGATCTTATCGACTAGTATCTTGCCCGTGGTCGGTCACGTTGAACAAGCTAAGTTGACCTATATGCTCGATTGGTTATCGGGTAAGATCATGGGCGATAATTGGACAAGTTTGAGCTTAGTGGCTCCCTTGTTATTGATCTTGTGGGGACTTATTTATTATCGCAGTCGGATCTTTGATTTGTTGACCTTGGCTGAAGAGTCAAGTTTGGCTTTAGGCTTAGATTTACGTAAAGCCAGGCGGGATCTTTTGATTTTAACTAGTTTATTGGTATCATTAACTGTGATCATAGCAGGAAATATTGTGTTTATTGGACTTTTAGCAGGCCATATGAGTCAGCTATTCGTTCCGGCTGGGCATCGGGTTCGGATCCCGGCAACTATGCTGTTAGGGGCACTGATACTTTTAGTGGCTGATACGCTGACACGAACATTTTTGATCGGAAATACTTTGCCGACAGGGATCGTGGTCTCAGTTATCGGTGCTCCGTATTTTCTTTTCTTGATGAAAAAAGCCCAACGTTAGAGAGGTGGTTTCTTATGGATAAAGCTGAACTTCGCCAAAAAATTGGGGACCTTGCTTATGAAGTGACCCAAAATGCTGCGACTGAACGAGCATTTACTGGCAAATATGATGATTTTTTTGAAAAAGGGATCTATGTTGACGTCGTGAGCGGACAACCCTTGTTTTCTTCCAGAGATAAATACGATTCTGGATGTGGTTGGCCTGCTTTTACACGTCCGATCGAACAAAAAAATTTGACGACTAAAGCTGACTATTCGCACTTTATGCACCGGACCGAAGTCAAGAGCAGCCAAGCTGATTCTCACTTAGGTCATGTTTTTAATGATGGACCAAAAGCTCAAGGTGGTTTGCGTTATTGTATCAATTCAGCCGCTTTGCGTTTTATCCCGTATACTGAAATGGAAAAAGAAGGCTATGGGCAATATTTAGATCAATTATAACGATGAAGGGGATGCAACTGGGCATCCTTTTTATTTTACATTCGTATTCAGGTCAGCATGAAATATTGATTAGAGTAAGTCTGCCTTTACATTGAATGCGGTTAAATGGGATGATATAATTACGTTTGAAATATTGATCAAGAAATTTCACCTTTACGGGTGATTTATTTTAGAGTAGTAGGCTAGTTACCCATAAAATCGGAAAGGACTTTCTGTGGGATCCAGGAAGATTTTTAAAAATAATATTTTGGAGGTGCTAGAAATGTTATATCCATACGCTGAGTTTCCAGGTACGTTGATCGTAACTCATTCACAGGAAATGGAAGATGGCACAATACTTGTACACTTTGAGCAACCTTGTGACTGGGGATTTAAGGAAGCAAGATATGTTTTGCCAAGTAAAAACAACCTTTACAGTGAGGGGTTCACAGAAGCTGAGAAAAAGAATAACGAAAGAATACTTAACAATAATGCAAACTTAATTACTAAGTATGCTAAAATTGGTGGTGTTCCACTTGCCTAATGTATTGATATTCGGTAGTTATATATTATTCTTTTGGTCTAATGAGGGTAGTGAACCAGTGCATATTCATGTAGCTGTTAAGAGACCTAGTAGGGTTTCAGCTAAGTTTTGGATATTAGAAGATGGTAGTTGTAAGTTAGCCAATAATCATGCTGATATTCCAAAGAAGGATCTAAAAAGAATTTCTGAATTTATTCAGGGAAATATTGAAGATATTTTGAAAGCATGGAAAGATTTTTTTGTGGAAGAAGAAATAAGATACTATAAATAATATTTTTTGAGGATGCGACGGGGCATCCTTTTTATTTTGCACTGATATCTATAATTAATAGATAGTAGTTAATGAAAAATCATTGATGCAGCGCGAGTTATAGCTGATTTAAGCTAAAAAGCTCGTGCTTTTATTTTGAAAAAGAGTGTGTTATTGTTGAAAAAATTTCTCAGATATGCAAAGGGGGAAAAAGGATGCAAAAATTGGGGGAAGTTTTTCAAAGGTTTCGTAAAGCACGGGGCTTAAAGCTAAAAGATCTAGCCACAGCGGGCGTTTCGATCTCACAATTATCACGGTTTGAACATGGGGAGTCAATACTATGAATCCGCGTTATGAACCAACTAGTTGGCAAGTCTGGTACATTTCTTGATCGCATCTCATGGTATTCACAGGTACGATCTATTTGGGCTTTCTCAAGATGTACCTGTGTTTAGATGGTGTAGGCGTTGTCGGCGATGGCGCGCATACAGATAAGGAATTTG
>Mack_p2__coassemble_3542_pt1 | contig 6373 bp, 8 predicted proteins | sample Mack_p2__metabat2_low_PE_020 | metagenome-assembled genome bin Mack_p2 | reverse complement strand
TCTTGTCGTATTCTTCAACTAATTGAGTTGTAAACTTCTGCATAATATCATGTTGAATATTAGCTACTTTGCGATAATCACGTTGCAACTTGGCTATCGTCTTAACACACCTTTACTATCCCAAATTTGCAAAGTTCTGACTGTAACACCTAAACGTTCAGCCATTTCTTTCGGTTTTAACATTGTCATAATAACCACCCACATTTTTACTTCTTTCCATGGTTTGTTATAACAAATTTTTCTACATTATTCTATGTTTTTGGTAATAGTTAACCACTCCTTTCGCTGATTCTATCGTAACAAATAGAGTATATCATAAATTTTAGATGATTCGCTAAATAAAAGTAAGCGTTTTTATAAACTGTACAAAAATAGGGCCCCTCCTCACTACGGGGGCCCTCAAAATACTATCAGAAATCATATACTTCTAGGCTATCCATACCATTTCCTGATCGTTTACCAAGATAATGTCTTGACCTTTTAATTTTCCTAATTTATAACGATCTCATATCGTTGCTTTAAAGAATTTAAATGTGAAAAATCAATATATCCATCTCTTTGTAGTCTACCAACAACAATTCCAGGTTGAATTTTAATATCCTCAGCAAATTTTTCCACCGCAGCACGTGAGAAATCCTTACTTTTAATAAATTCTGCATAATCCTTAGGCTTGATCAAAAAATTCTGTGCGAATTTATCAGCATCGACCTCTAAATTCTCAATGTTTATTTTGCTATTGACCTCAATATCTTTATCAACAGAAACGATAATATGAGCTTTTTTCTTTTGAAAAACATGCCTGATCTCGTGGAATAACGCAAACCAAAATACATCTGAATACTTACGCCTATCGCTCAACGCTAATAAAACTTTATATTCCCTCAGCCATTTTACTGCACCATTGATACCACAATTTTTCAAATTTGGTACCATAACAAAGGCTATTCCTGATTCTTCAAAAACATTACGTAACTTTGGTAAAAAATCTTCAGGAGCTTCTAATGTCATTTTACAGATACAATCAAGCTTAGAACTTAAATATTTTAAGTTTACAGGCTTAGTTACCGTACTATTAGCCATATTTATCGCTGTTTGGATTCATGCATTTGCGTTTATCACATTTTTCTCTTGTACTTCTGTCACTGCCGTCTTATATTGCACCAAAAAATTACTATTCTGCAAAACCGTCAAAGATGATACTTTTAAATAGCGTCTTAATTCTTCAATTCTTTCTTCTATTTTCGATGTTTGCTTGACCCAACCATGCCTGACCCAAAAGGAATAATTCATCTGTTTGAAAACTTTTTTATCCTCCTCAAGTTGCTAGGCTTTCCTTATCAAATCTAGTTCGGCTAAATATCGCTCATTTAAATTTTTCCACAAGATCTCTGATGTCCCAAAAGATAATGCCAATCCTCGAATCAGTTCAGGACTTAGTTTCTCGATTTTGCCATTGACCAAGTTACTGATCGTCTTCTCACTCGTCCCTAAACGATCAGCAAGCTCACTTTGCTTTATTCCTTGAGAACTTAAATATTGTTTTACATAATATCCCGGATGAAAAGCAACCAGCGCTCCATTGCTGACAACATTATTCATAGTGTTTCGAGACCTGCTATATAAAATGTAATCAAACATATTCAACTTGTTACATTTGAATATATTTGAGAAAGAATTATATAGTTTTTCCTTTCTTAATTTTATTTACTACCGTCAACATTAGTATTCCCATATCCTAACAAGAGGGTAATGGAACTAAGTATTAAAGTACATTATCAACAAAATTATAAAGATGATCCTTCAACGACTTCTACTATTATACAGACTTAACTGATTCGCCACTTTAAATTTTTTTTACTTGGGATTTTAGTACTTCATATCCTAATTTATCAATAGAATTTTCGATATCTTTTATCGATACTTTTTCATCGTCAAATTCTGCTCTTACCTTGCTTGAATTAAATAGTACCTTTACGCTCTCTTTATTTACCCCTTCTAAGGATTTCACACCGTTTTCTATTTTTTGCATACAAGATGGACAAGTTAATGTTTCTAATTGAATCGTTGCTTTTTGCATATTTCATTTCTCCTTTGATATATTTATCTATTTTAAATTGATTTAGATTAAAAATTTTATTTTCATAATTTATAGCGAAGAAGTCTCATAGCATTTAGAATCACTACTAATATACTCGCTTCGTGTACTAACATACCGATTGACATATTCATCCATTCACTAAAGAATACGCTGGCAAGCAGGACTAATACAACTCCTACTGCAATAATTATATTTTGAAGCATATTATTAGCTGTTGCTTTTGTTAAACCTAGTGCATATGGCAAGCGGCTGAAATCAGAGTTCATTAAAACAACATCTGAAGTTTCAATGGCTACATCTGTTCCACTTCCCATAGCAATTCCTATTTGTGCTAGAGCTAGTGAAGGACTATCATTTACTCCGTCCCCAACAAATGCAACAATTTGACCTCTTTCTTGCAGTGCTTTAATATATGCTGATTTATCTTCCGGCAACATGTGTCCGTGGGCTTCGGTGAGTCCAAGTTCACGCGCCACCAAATCCACGGTTCCTTGATTATCACCTGAAAGAACGACTAGATTTTTAACACCAAGTTTTTTCAGCTGTTGAAGATCTTCTTTGACACCAGGACGAATTTGATCACGAATTCCTATCAATACCTTTAATTCACCATCAACGGATGTTAGAACCAGTGAATTTCCATTCTCCTCGAATCTGGCAATATCTCCTCGAACTTTTTCACTTAAAAGAACATTTTCTTGTTCCATCAATGCGACATTCCCGACCGCAACTCTATGACCTTCTACATGAGCTACAATTCCTCCGCCTTTGACAACCACCGTTTTTTCAACGGTATATGATTTTGTATCTCCAATATATTCCACAACCGCTTTTGCTAATGGATGGTCGGATTCCTTTTCAACACTTGACAGATAAGCTAATACTTCGTCTACATTATCTACATAAATTTCTTTATCCGCTACTTTAGGATTTCCTATTGTTAATGTTCCAGTTTTGTCAAATACCATGGTGTCTAGTCTGCTAAAATCACTAATTACCTCGCTGCCTTTTAGAAGAACACTATGACGTGCTCCATTACCAATACCTGCAACATTTGAAACAGGGACACCGATTACCAATGCTCCTGGGCATCCTAAAACTAATATCGTGATTGCAAGTTCAATATCCCTTGAAATGAGCCCTACAATAAAAGAGAGACCTAAAACAGCAGGGGTATAATATTTAGAGAATCTATCAATAAAGCGTTCTGCCTCTGATTTTGAATCCTGTGCTTCTTCCACTAACTCAATGATTTTACCAAAAGTAGTGTCTTCACCTACACGGTCAGCTGTGATTTGCAGTGTGCCATTTTCTAAAATTGTTCCAGCATATACTCCTGAATCTTTCTTTTTGCTTACTGGAACTGCTTCACCTGTAATACTTGCTTCATTAATGTGCCCTTCTCCTGTCAACACTGTACCATCAACTGGAATTTTTGCACCTGTTTTAACAAGTAAAATATCACCGACATCAACCTCTTCTATTTCGACTTCTTCAAACTCACCATTTTTCAGTTGCTTTAGAGCAACTTCTGGCGCCATTTCAGTTAATTCTTTTATTGCAGAACGTGTTTTATTAAGTGTCCTTTGTTCTAAATAAGCTCCAAATAGAAATAAGAACGTAACGATTGCCGATTCTTCATAGTTCTTGATTATAAAAGCTCCGATAACTGCAATAGTAACTAAAACATCGATACTGACAACTTTGACCTTCAATGCTTGATACGCTTGGATAGCAATCGGTATAACTCCTAAAACGGAGGCGATTATTAGTGACCATATGGCTATAGGTTCGTTTTTAAATCCTAATTTACTAACATATGCAATTATTATTAAAATTGCACTTACTATGGTAATATGATTCTTCTTTCCTAAAATGAATTTTTGCATATTCATGCTCCTTCATCTTATAATTTTTAGTAATCTAGTATTGATTTATTTTATGATCCATAGGCTCTATCTATTTCTGCCAACATGTTATATACTGCTTCATAGCTTTCACAAACATCATCTGGAACTGTATAATTATCTGTAATTTCACGCAACTTTACAAATTCATCTACTAAGTCAGGTTTTCCCGCTCCTGCATCTTCTACTTTTTTTACAAGCCTATCAAATACTTTACGCACTTGGTGAGATTCCGGGTGATTACCGCCATGAACTCGTGCTACAACTGGTACATATTGTGCCAATAGTTTTAAATGAGTTTCCTTTTCTTGATTAAATTTTACTTGTTTTGACATGTTTTTCCTTCTTTCTTTTATCTTTGACTTGATTACATCATACAAGCGATTAAAAGAAATTAAATTGACCTAAATCAAGTTTATGCATTTTTGCGTAAATATTTGCGTTTTTTGCCTAAAAATATAAAACAGTTGAAGTTTTGAAGTGACTCCAACTGTTTTATGTTTCATTTTATGACTATCATTTATACTAACAACAAACCATCTAAATCCAAAATCTCAATCTTTCTACTTGCTTTTTGTTTTATATAACCTTCATTCTCAAAATCAGCCAACTTTCTACTTACCGTTTCAGGTGTAGTTCCTAAGTAAGAAGCTAAATCCTTTCTATTCATTGGCAATTCAATTTCCATTGAACCCTCACCATCATCCATACATTCTGCAAGAAACAGCGCTAATCTAGCATCCACTTTTTCTGTAGTGAATCTGGTTGTTTGTTTTTCTAATGTTTCCAATCGGTTAGAAAGTTCTGATAAGAACTTCAAAGATATCGTAGGGTACTTTAATAAAAATTCTTGTAAATCATTTTTACTAATCATACACACATCGGTATTGCTCATTGCTTCTGCATACGCTTCATGGATCGATTCACGAAACAAAGCTAGTTCTCCAGTAAAATCTCCAGGATTTAAAATTCTCAATAATTGTTCTTTTCCAGACTCAGATAAACGGTAGATTCTAATTTTACCCTTACTTACAACATATAAGGCATTGGATGTATCTCCCTCCCGATAAACCATTTGACCCTTTTTATATGAAATTGACTTCATCACTTTCATAATTTCATCCATCTGCTCTTCTTCTAAATGATTAAAGATCGGAACGACACTGATACATGCAGCTTGTGAATCTGATTTATCTCTGTGATGATGAGTGTGAGAGGAAGTATTACACCCATTTTTTCTTATATCTTGTTTGGAATCCTTTTTCGACATTTAACCACTCCTTTCATAACTTCTTGTGGACTTGTTTATCTCTTCCAAATATTCATGTTTATATCGAACACGAGGAAATTCCCAAACATTTCCTGGTACTCTTTGTGTGTTATAAGGTTGGGGTGGATTTTTCCTATAATCAATTAACCCCCCTTTTAGCTCCGGTTTTTGCTTCAACTAAAATATCTTCATGATTAAAAGTATGCTTTGTTTTATCGCTTTTTGCGACCATCAATATTGGCTCATATAGGGAACCGTATTTCTTCTTAGATTGAACTCCAGAACTATCATATACCCATACAATATCATTAATTATAATGGATATATAAGACATGTTCTGGGTCGAATTCATTAAATAGAATACCGTTATCCTTTAAAACTCTAAAGCATTCGTCGATCCATCTGTAACACCAATTTAGGTATTCGTTTTCACCCCCATGAATCGCTTTCATTACCAAAATCTTTCCCTAAATTATAAGGTGGATCAGCAAAAATCAAATCTACTGATTTATCCTTAATTGATTTTAATGTCGATATACAGTCATTGAATATGGTTAAAGAATCCTCAGATTCGACATATTCAAAATTAGTGTCATTAAATAGCCGTATCATTCATCGATCTCTTTTTAGTTGGTTTCAGAATAAGTGATTGATCTTCCCTATTCAGATATATATCGAAATGTGTCTCCCCCTTTTTCTACACTCATATTTTGTAGAATTGTTTTTGGCAAACGTATTCTCATATCTTGTTGCAAAATATATGTGTCTAAGTAAACTAATTCGTTACCCATATTAGCCCCTCCAATCTTCCAGTCTGATTATAGGCTAAAAATAGTCTGAAGCCAATTACTTTTCATTATGCGTATTGTCAACTCACCTTTATTTTGCCAAGCAGCTTATCAACTCACCAACTCAATAAATATATCGGCTGATAACTTTTCTAACTCACCACTCTTAGATATCTTCCCATAAAGCAAAAATCCGTGATTATCCTTCCGGTTTATAACCAGACCTCAAATCACGGAAAGCCTTTATTTACTTACCTTTTTACAGTCTTACTTATCAGCCCTTGACATCAATACAACCGTCTCAACGTGT
>Mack_p2__coassemble_1653_pt1 | contig 13963 bp, 12 predicted proteins | sample Mack_p2__metabat2_low_PE_020 | metagenome-assembled genome bin Mack_p2 | reverse complement strand
TAACCGTCTTAGGTAGCTAGCGCAAAACCAAAGTCACGCTTCTTCGATAACGTAGCCTGATCCCCGCTTAAGCGGTCAGCTTGATCATTTTCTCAGCTCTTTTGACCTGTTTTTTAGCAATATTGATGGTCACATCCTTAAGCTGGACCGTATCACTTAAAACTTCCCGCTTTTTTCGCCGAAGCAAGGCCCGGATCCGCGCTAGTAATTCTTCAAATTCAAAGGGTCGCACCAAATAATCGTCCGCCCCGATATCTAAGCCCTTGACCCGATTGGCTAGGGAGTCTTTAGCCGTCAAGATCAAGACGGGAACGATATTTCCTTTTTGGCGTAACTTTTCGATCAGGGTAAAACCGTCCATCAACGGTAACACAACTCCTATTAAATAATGATCCCCCTATGATGCGTGTTGCATTTTGCATCATAGGGGATCATTATTTATGCAAGGTCAACTCACTTTGAATCACTTTCTTACCTTAATACAAGAAATCTATTCTCAAAAAGCTCAGACCTATCCACTGTAAAATTCTTAAAAATTTTTCTATAATGAAGTGACGGCTTGAAACAACAAAGGACCGCCAATCTGTAACGGAAGCGAATATATTTTATGCAAATTACCGAACTCTTACCCGAATTGATCACTAAACTTGCACCAACCGGGCCTTTTCCAACTGATGTCTCAGCCCAATTTGCCTACTGGCGTCAACTTGTGACTAGACGCCAGCCAGGAGACTTACCCAAACATTACTTACAACAAGAAGATCAACTATTAGATCTCATCTGGCAAAAGCGTGGCTACGTTGAACTCAGCGATCTAACCGAATATAGACCGGGAATATATTTGGCCAAAGGTGATCTAACACGATTGAAAGTCGATGCGATCGTCAATTCTGCTTCAGACCAAATGCTTGGCTGCTTTGAACCAGAACATATCTGTTTGGACAATGAGATCCACGTTCTAGCCGGGAGTCGGTTGCGCGAAGAATGTGCTTTGGTGATGCAACACACGTACCTAAAACCTGGCCAAGCTCGGATCACTGCTGGGCACCACCTACCAGCCCAACACATCATTCATGCCTTAGCACCTAAAGTTACGGGCGAACCGACCTTACAACTCCAACAACAGCTAGCTGCTTGCTATGAGGCTACTTTGACATTAGCGCTAGAAAATAACCTCCGCTCGATAGCTTTTTGCAGTCTAGGGACTGGACATAAAAATTTCCCCAGCCCATTAGCTGCTCAGATCGCACTCGATGTCACTGAAAGCTTTCATGCTAAACATCCTGAAGTAAAAATCATTTTTTGCCCTTATAAAGACATCGATCATAATCTTTACCACTATTTATTAAATAACTAGCCAAAAAAGGAGATGAAACTCTATGAGTCTCATCTCCTCTTTTGTTGTATCAACACTCAGTGACTACTTATCAGATCAGTGCAAACACCACCATTAAACTCACTTGGCCCCAAAGTGTTTGAAAAATGTTACTTGTGAGCGGTAAATGCACCAACGTAGCCGCAAAAGCTAAAGCTACAATGTAGAAAAGCCCACTACGAAAGTAATCAGGCCACTTAAAATATAGTCCTAGATAAATCACAAATAACAGCCCGATCCCCCACAGTATCGTAGGGCCAAGGGGATAGATCAAAGTTTTTGGCGTAAAATGATCACTCAATAGCAATACCCCTAAATAGATCATGAATGCTACACCCGTGCCCAAATAGCTACGCCACGGGACACGGTTGAAAACATCATTGCCTAGCAAAGTAAGTATGATGTTGAGTAAAATGACCATCCCAACTATCTCAATAACATATTCGACAAGATCGATCTCGGTATGCATAAATGCTAATAATGTTAGCAAACAAAAGATGAATACACTCAGACTCAACTTTTCTTTTAAGTTCGTTTGCTTATCAGCATTTATCTCAGTTAGTAGTTCATCGGCTGCCATCTTAGGATCAGCGCCAAAATATTGTTGTGCTGTTTGCCCTTCCGCCTGCGCTTCGAGCATATCCTGCAAGATCTCTAACAATATTTCTTCTGTTACTACCTCGTCTTTACCTTTGGCCCGTAAATATAACAAAAGCTTTTCGTAATATTTTCGATTCTCAGGCATTAACTTTTCACGTAAATGGTTATTTTATTCGCTCAATAGCTCCATCCATATTTCCCCCTATCTGTTCGATGACCGCTGTCACTGTCGCTGTAAGTTGTTGCCAATCAGTAATAAAATTTTGGGTCTGCATTTGGCCACTAGTAGTTAAGTGATAATACTTTCGCTTTGGTCCCTCATTTGACGTACGTAACTGACTTTCTAAATAGCCTTGCCTTTCTAGTTTTTGTAAAAGAGGATAGACCGTCCCTGCACTGAGATCAAAAAAGCCTAAATTCTGTAGCTTGGTAACTAATTCATAGCCATAAACTTCTTGTTGGCTGATCACTAATAAGACACAGCCTTCCAACGTTCCTTTCAACAGTTGTGAATTATTCATCAGCTTCACCCTCCTACGCCCCAATTATATATTTTCTCCACTACTATGTAAAGCATAATAGCGAAATATCCCTGTAGATGTGCGCTTTGTCTGATATAACCAACTGGTGTAGTTCCGATATAGTGCTAAGCGGTTTTCACGTGAAACATTTTGCCAGCATAAAATGTCAGCGATACCATTACTATTTACTAGATCTCCGTAACCGTTTGCCTCTTTTTTAGCATCACCATCTGCATGCCAGAACTTTTTCGCCCGTTTCCGCAGATCAGATTCAAGCGGATTAACACCATCAAGATTGCCATGTGAATAGCGATAGCGCCACGGCACACGCCCTTTTCCATGTGGGATCCCATAATTAAAAGATTCAGTATCTGCCAATGCTCGCAATTCTGAAACGGTGTATTTTTCAGGATCTGAACAAAATTTTCCTGTTTTTTCCTGCTTGATCACATTCCACTGACTGACAAACTCCAACGTATCGACATTGATGATAAATTCTACCATTCGTGCATCGTTGAAACGCGAAAAATACCCATAGCTCGAGTTTTTAGCTAGTTGTACCTTCATATTTTCTGGTACAAAATCACTTTGTTCAGCTAAGTGGCGATTGTGATAATTTGCCCCCGTTTCAAAATCCAGCTCCACGCCACATTGCTTGGCATAAACGGCTAAACGCCAAAAATCATTGGGCAAAACCGGATATGTTTGACGTAAATAACTGATGGCTTGCCGATCGATATAACCCCGGAAAAGATTTAAGCGTCGAGTAAAATCAGAATTTTCTTGTACTAACGGTCGGCTATTCTTAGGTGCTTTTCCATATAATTGCAAGACTAAAGCTCTAAAAAGCACATTAAATTCAGCTAACGGTGCGAGGTCAGCCCAAATATGATATTTAGCTGTTGGAGCAAGCTGTAAAAAGTTATGTTCATCTACATATGTTCCCAAATGATTCAACACTAACTGAATTTTCAAGCGTGCTGGCAACCAAGAGCGCTGCAACATTTTAGTATATAGTGGGGTCCCAACTTCATGGATCTCTTGCCAACAATCTATCGGTGAGCTAGCAGCTTGTTTGAAATAGTTTCGCCGGTAATAGCGTAAACTGCGCTTATCCCAACCTTCTTTAGCTAAATTTGACAATTGCTGTTCTAACGTCATCATCTCCATCGTATTCCTTTCGCTTTTTAAGTAACAATACCATGAAAATAACTTTCTTTTCACGCAAATGACTTATTTTGCAAAAACGTGTGAGAAAAAGCAACTCCTAGAAAATAACAATGTCCTACTTATGACGCAAAATACGCATCATAAGTAGGACACCATTATTTATACGGAGCTACCCGTGCAGGCAAACACTCTATTTAGTATAATCCACATCCTTAGTTTCCTTAGTTGTCAACCAAGCGATAACTGAAGCTACTGCTAGGACGAACATATATAATCCCGCTGCGTGGAGACCAAAACGTGCGATCAGCCAAGTCGTTACTGATGGAGCTACGGCAGCACCTACTACCGCTGCTAAATTATACGTGATCCCCGCACCTGAGTAACGAACTTTGGTCGGGAAAAGCTCTGGTAAGACCGCACCAACTGGGCCATACAGTGTTCCCATGATGACAAAGCCAACACTTAAGAAGAGAAACATCCCTAAAACATTGTGTTGACCACTTAAAAAATACGGGAAGACTAACGAAAAACCAACTAAGCCAACTGTAGCTGTCAATAATACCTTTTTACGTCCAACTTTATCCGCTAACATCGAAGTCGTCATGATCAAGACTGCAAATTCAACGATCGCTCCCATCAAAAACAACAACATTTCCGAATGGCTAAAGCCCAACGCTGTCGTCGCATATGCTAAAGACCAAGTCTTCAAAGTGTAAAACATCGCATAAGTCCCACCCATGATAAATGTTCCTTTAACGATATCTTTCCAATAGCAGGAAAAGAGTTCCTTAAGTGGCGTCTTAGTCGTGGTGTCATTTTCTTGTGCCATTTGGAATAACGGTGTCTCTTGCAAATGATGACGTACATATAACCCGATCACTACCAATACCGCAGAAACTAAAAATGGTACGCGCCAGCCAAAAGCTAACATCTGCTGTGGCGTCAATAATTTTTCAAGTACAAAAAATAAACCATTACACAAGAAAAATCCCAGTGGAGCACCAACTTCTGGGAATGCTCCGTATAAAGCGCGTTTATCAGCTGGTGCGTTTTCTGTTGCTACTAAAACTGCCCCTGACCACTCACCGCCAAGCCCGATCCCTTGGACAAAACGACAAGCGCATAAGAGTAACGCACCCCAAACTCCAACACTGTGATAACCCGGTAAAAAGCCGATCGCGATCGTTGCACCTCCCATGACTAGCATCGATAATACTAAGGTCTTCTTGCGACCCAAGCTATCGCCAAAATGCCCGAATAAAAATGAGCCGACTGGGCGTGCCACAAAAGCAACACCAAAAGTCAATAAACTCAAGACCGTTGCCAATAGTGGTGTCATCTGTGGGAAAAAGACCTTGGGAAAGTACGCAGCTGCAGCTGTCCCGTAAGCATAAAAATCAAAAAATTCGACCGCTGTCCCGATCATCGAAGCTAAGATCACCGTCTTGACTGAACTTCTAACAACTGCTGTTTCCTGTAATTTTGTTTCCATTTCTATCGTCCCCTTTACTTATGTATCTACTACACTATAACTACTCGATTTTCGGCCCTCCTTTGAAATTTAAGCTACAAAAAAGGCGCGGCAACTATTTTCGTCAAACAGTTGTCGCGCCTAAAAGATCGAGACTTCCTGTCTGCACCAGCTGTGATGCAGACTAGCTAAACTATCCGCACCACCTAAGAAATGATCCGAATAATAATAATACTGTTGTTGGTTTGAGATCGTTTAGCCATTGTTCTCATCTTTTTTCGCCTCACTTAAATTTGATAAGCCAAAGTTTATCACACAATAAATTAAAAGACAACAAGAATATTAATTAAAATTTTAGAAATAACAGCTAAAACGCTTGTTTCCCGCTTTTTGATAGCGTATACTTTATAAAAATTATTTTGAAAGGAAGTGGTGGTATGCGTGGAAAATTGCATACCGGCGAACTATATCTACCTACCGATGAGACGATCGTAGCCGAACAAACCGCCTGCCTAGAATTGCTCTACGATTTCAATCAGACGCGCCCCCGTGAACAAAAAAAGCGCCGTGAACTATTACAAAAAATGTTTGGCAAGATCGGACCAAATTGCTATATCGAACCACCTTTTCATGCTAATTTTGGAGGTAACCATTGTTACTTTGGTGATCATATCTACGCTAATTTTAATTTAACTGTGGTCGATGATACTTATATCCATGTTGGAGATCATACAATGTTTGGCCCCAACGTGACTTTAGCAACAGCCGGGCACCCGATCTTACCCGAACTCAGACAAGCAGGCTACCAACATAATCAAGCGATCCATATCGGAAAAAATTGCTGGTTAGGAGCTGGAGTCGTCGTTTTACCCGGCATTACGATCGGTGATAACACGGTAGTCGGCGCTGGGAGTGTCGTCACTAAAGATCTCCCCGCCAATGTAGTTGCAGTCGGCGATCCTTGTAAGATATTGCGTCCGCTAAATGAATATGACCGTAAATATTACTTTAAAGACCGCCAAATAAAATGGGAGGAGTTAACATGACATCTTTGAATCTACCTTTAGCAAAATATGCAACGCTTGAAACCAGTCGGCTGACGCTTCGGCCAATTCAGTTAAGTGATGCCGCTGATATGTTTGAATATGCGAGCGATCCTAAAGTGATCGAATATGTTAGTTTTGAGCAACACCAAACTTTAGCTGACACTCAAAAAGCTATCGCTGATCACTTCATGGTGGCTCCTTTAGGTCGATTTGGGATCATTCATCGGCAAACAAATAAATTTATTGGGACGATCAGCTTAATGGATCTGACCCCACATGGTGCTGAGATCGGCTATGTTCTCAATCGTAAATTTTGGGGCCAAGGCCTAGCTCCCGAAGCTGCCCAAGCACTGCTAGAGCTAGCCTTTCAACACTTAGACCTAAAATACATCCAAGCTTACCAGCTCACATCTAATCCGCAAAGTGCCCGTGTCCTTGAAAAGATCGGGCTGAAATGTATCGGGACTTTACCAAACTATTTACCTTCAGCCGCTGGGATGCTCGATACCAACCTTTGGATGATCACTCAGGCTGAATATACGGCGTCCACTCCCCATTAAAATTACGCCTGACTTTGCTATTTCTTCAGGGTCAGGCTATTTATTTTTTAAATTTATGTTAACCGGTTGACACAAAGAGGAAATAAATGATATAACTAAATTATAGAAAGAAAGCGCTAACACAAAAAATGTCAACCGGTTGACATTTTTTTGATTCTAATTTGGGAAGGTGAAATTTAATGAATTGGCAACATAAACTCGGTAATTTAAAAAATCCATCGTATCTCCAAAGTTCGAGCACCATGTTTTTATTCTTTGCTTCATGGGGCATCTGGTGGAGCTTTTTCCAACTTTGGTTAACTTCTAAGTCAAATGGTTTAGGCCTCTCAGGTAGCGAAGTTGGGACTATCTTTTCGATCAACTCAGTCGCCAGCTTGGTTCTAATGTTCATCTATGGCACGATCCAGGATAAATTATTCATCAAACGGCACTTATTGATCTTTAATGCTATTCTGGCAACTTTGATCGCTCCATTTTTCATCTTTGTTTATGCTCCCTTGCTTCAAAGTCACTTTATGCTAAGTGCATGGCTCGGAGCACTCTTCTTGTCGGCAGCTTACCTCTCAGCTGTCGGGGTCTTAGAAGCGACTACTGAACGTTTTTCGCGCGTCTTTGGTTTTGCTTATGGCCAATCACGGGCATGGGGCTCATTTGGTTACGCTGTTTCCGCGCTGATTGCCGGGTTTATCTTTGTCAAAGATCCAAACCTCAACTTCATCGGCGGTTCCTTGATCGGGCTTTTCTTGCTTTTAGACCTGCTGTTTTGGAAACCTAAAGAAGAACGCGATGCTTTAAAAGCAATCGATGAGCTAAAATCAGATAACTCTACCCCTAAATTAAAGGATATGTTTGGGTTGCTCAAGTTGCCTGTCCTTTGGCAGATCATCTTTTTTGTAATGTTTTCTTGGACTTTCTATAACGTTTTCGATCAGCAAATGTTCCCTGAATTTTACACCAGCCTCTTTTCTTCTGCCGAAGTAGGCCAACAGACATACGGAACTTTGAATAGTATCCAAGTTTTCATTGAAGCATTGATACTTGGTCTAGTGCCGATCCTTATGAAAAAGATCGGTGTCCGAAAAACTTTACTTTTAGGAACGGCCATCATGTGTTTGCGTATCGGTCTTTGCGGTTTTATCACTGATCCGATCGCGATCTCTGGTGTCAAAATGCTCCACTCACTCGAAGTTCCACTCTTTGTTCTTTCGATCTTTCGTTACTTTACCTTGCATTTTGATACTAAATTATCGGCAACTTTATATATGATCGGATTTCAGATCGCAGCTCAAGTTGGGCAAATTATCTTATCAACACCACTAGGGATCTTGCGTGATTCGATGGGCTACAGCATGACATTTAAGATCATCGCCCTCATCGTCTTGATCACTGGTATCTACGGTTTCTTTATCATCAAAAAAGACAACGAATTTGTTAACGGACAGCCACTAGAAAAATAACTAAAGGAGAATTTTTATGAAACAAATGATCAAATTAAACAACGACCGCTATCGCTTAGGTTATCATGTCAGTGCCCCAGCTGGTTGGATCAATGACCCAAATGGTTTTTGTTATTACAAGGGCTATTATCACATTTTTTACCAATACCATCCCTACTCCGCTGACTGGGGTCCAATGCATTGGGGACATGCCCGCAGTAAAGACCTCGTGCACTGGGAAAGTCTTCCGATCGCGCTTGCCCCTGACACCAAAGCCGATGAAGATGGTTGCTTTTCTGGCAGTGCGATCGTCAAAGATGACGTCTTGTATCTGATCTATACTGGTCATCATTATTATGATGATGGTGATCCAGATCATTTCTGGCAAAATCAAAATCTAGCTTACAGCACAGATGGGATCAATTTTACCAAATATGAAAATAATCCGATCATTGCAAGCGCTCCTGAGGATAACACCCACCATTTCCGTGATCCTAAAGTTTGGGAAAAAGATGGCAAATACTACATGATCTTAGGTAGCCAAGGAAAATATGGTGTTGGACGGGCGATCATCTATCGTTCTGATGATCTCAAAGATTGGCAATATTTAGGTGAGATCGCAAAAGCTAACGGTTTGACCACAGAAGGCTTTATGTGGGAATGCCCTGATTTCTTTGAATTAGCTGGTAAAGATATCCTCTTACTTTCACCCCAAGGGATCGAAGCACAAGGCCAAAAATATCTCAACTTATTCCAAACAGGTTATTTTGTCGGGAATTTCGACTACTCCACTAATACTTTTGAACACGGCGGTTTCACCGAGTTAGATCACGGTCATGATTTTTATGCGACCCAAACAACACTGGCTCCCGATGGTCGACGGCTGGTTTTTGGTTGGATGGATATGTGGGAGAGTAGATTTCCGGAAAAAGCTGATGGTTGGGCAGGTGCTCTGACTTTACTACGTGAATTAGAGCTAAAAGATGACCAGCTCTATATGCGTCCTGTTAAAGAAGCAGTTCAATTACGGACCGCAGAAATTTCTGCTTGGAACAAACAGGTAACTGAAAAAACTTTGCTCTGCGAAAATGAACATCAAGCTGAGATCGATCTGACCCTTACAACAGATCAAGCATTCGAGCTCGCCTTTACTGATCAAGATAAACAAGTCAAGCTCACTTTTGATCAAGCGACACATACTTTTACACTCCTAAATGGTGATGCCCGCTATGCTTCGATCAAGCCTAATTCTGAGCTCAAACTACAGATCTTCATCGATACTAGTTCACTTGAGATCTTCATCAATGACGGTGAAGCTGTCTTTACTGAGCGTTTCTACTTTGATAATGCGCCACAGGTTTGGCTCACTGCAAAAGCTCAATGTTTGACACAAGTTTATCGCTTAGACGGTCAAGCGATCACATTTGAATAATAAGCTATCTAGTGAGACGTGTTCAACAGTCCAAGTACTGTTGAACACTCTTTTTTAACTCTTCGGCTAAAATTTTGCTAAAATTGATTAGAAGAGGTGATGGATTTTGCGACCTAAACTAGAAGATGTGGCTAAACTAGCCAACGTATCTAAAACAACTGTTTCACGCGTCCTGAATAACCGTGGCTATTTGAGTCAGGAAACTATCGAACGTGTTTACAGTGCAATGAAAGAACTCAATTATCAGCCAAATGTCGTCGCACGTCAGTTATACAAAAAGCAAACCCGGATCATTGGACTACTTTTTCCCACGATAGCCAATCCTTTTTTTGGTGAATTGAGTGCGGAACTTGAAAAACGGCTCTATAACGAAGGTTTTAAAGTTCTGATCGGTAACTCAATGAACGATCCTAAAAAAGAAGCGCATTACCTCAATCAGCTGTTAACAAAGCAAGTTGATGGTCTGATCGTCGGGACACACAATCGCGGGATCGCCGAGTACAATTATGAACATCTACCTGTCGTTGCGATCGATCGTAATATGAATCAAGATATCCCCGTGATCGAATCCGATAACTATAACGGTGGGGTCCTGGCAACGACCCGCTTGATCAAGCGCGGTGCTAAAAAGATCATCCACACTAATGGACCGATCGAGCTCGAAACACCAACTAAACGCCGGCGTCTGGCTTATGAAGATACGATGAAAAAGTACGGTCTGACCCCACTCACGATCACGGTCGATTTTAATATCCCTTATAGTGAAAAAAAGCAGATCTTTACCCAAATGTTCCACGATCATCCCGACTTAGATGCTGTATTTGCCTCTAATGATATCGATGCTGCTTTGATCATGCAACTAGCCTTAGAACAAGGCAAACGCATCCCAGAAGACCTTCTACTCGTAGGTTACGATGGTACACAGGTGATCCGCAACATTTTACCGGGCTTAACGACTATCGTACAACCGATCGAAGACATTGCTAAAACAGCAGTTGAAGTCTTGAAACAACGCATGAATAATGAAGAGACCTCGCTAGAATATGTCCTTCCCGTAACTTTACGTGAAGGTATCACCGGATAAAAAATGAGCCTAGGAACTTGGCCGATCCCAAGTTTCTAGACTCATTTTTATTTAGTAATTATTTTTGCGAACGTTTCTCAACAAATGCTCCTAGCCCTAAAATTCCGGCTAATAACGTGATGAACGCTCCAAGTAATTCATATGCTCCAGCATTAGTTTCACCTGTTTGAGGCAAAGCTTGTTTAGCCAAATGCTTATGTGTTCCACCCACAGATCCGTGGCCTCGCTTAGCATTATCCTTTACCGCCAAAACTTGTTGTGTCACTTGTTTAGTCTTTGTTTTAGCATGAACTTTTACTGTGACTCCAACTTCAGCTTGGCTCTTGTCAGGATATGTCACTACTACGGTCGCATGTTTTGTGCCTACAGTCGTGACATCGACAGGCAGTTTCCAGCTATAATCAGTTTTGTCCGGTAGTTCATCTTTATTAGCTACACCTGCCTGTGGAGCCGGGACCTTACCTAGCTCGGTCGTTACCACTTGTGGTCGTGGTGCATATTTATCTGCATCAGTAGTTGCTTTGACCTGCTTTTTAACAGGATTTAGCACCACAACTTTTACTGGTAATTCATCTGTGGAGCCATCTGGATAGGTCACTACTACGGTGGCATTTGTCTCATTTGGTGTCGTCACATCTACTGGAGTTTTCCAGCTATATTGCGTTTTGGCTGGGAGATCTCCACTATTTGTTACACCACTCTTGGCTGCTGGGAGCTTACCTAAAACAGTTGTCACTTGCTGTGCTTGCGGTTGATACTTATCTGCATCAGTTGATGTTTCGTTTTCTTTATCAGAAACTGGAGCTAAAACTGATACTGATACAGGCAGTTCATCTTTAGAGCCATCGGGGTAAGTTACAACTACAGTGCTTTGTTTTTCACCCAGCGTTGTCACGTCTACTGGACTCTTCCAACTGTATTGTGTTTTAGCTGGAAGAGTAGCGCTATTGACCACACTATCTTTTGCTTCTGGTTGCTTGTTCAGCTCTGTTCTTACTTGTTGAACTTTTGGCGTGTATAAGTCGGCATCTGTACCCACTTTTACTTCGACTTGTAGCTCATCTTTGCTACCATCCGGATACATCATTTCCACTGTGCCTTGTTTAGCACCCGGCGTTGTCACGTCTACTGGTGTCTTCCAGCTGTACTTAGTATCGGAAGGTAAGTCGGCACTGTTCGTTACTCCACTCTTGGCTACTGGGACCGTACCCAATTTCGTCGTCACAGCTTGACTTTGAGGGGTATATTTTTCTGCATCGGTTACCACTTTTACTGGTCCTTTGTCAGAAGTTGGAGCTAAAACCGTTACTGGTACAGAAAGTTCTTCTTTGGAACCATCGGGATATGCTACTACCACTGTGCCCTGCTTATCCCCCGCTGTTGTTACATCTACTGGACTCTTCCAGCTATACTGTGTACCCGCTGGCAGCTCTAGGCTATTTGAGACTCCACTTTGGGCACTTGGCTGTTTTCCTACCTCTGTCGCTACTTGTTGACCCTTTGGCGTATATAGATCAGCATCTGTGCCCACCTTTACTTTAACTGGTAACTCGTCTTTGCTACCATCTGGATAGATAACTTCCACTGTACCTTGTTTATCGCCTGGTGTTGTTACATTCGCTGGAGTCTTCCAGCTATATTTGGTACCTACTGGCAGATCTGTACTATTCGAGACGCCAGCTTCAGCATCTGGTTGCTTGCCCCATGTCTGTGTTTACCACTTGACTTTGAGGCTCATACTTATCTGCATCAGGCACTACTTTTTCTGGTCCTTCTGCATGTTTTTTGTCAGAAGTCGAGGCTAAGACTGACACTGGCACCGAAAGTTCTTCCTTAGAACCATCAGGATACGTTACTACTACAGTACCTTGTTTTTTACCTGGCGTGGATACTTCTACTGGATTCTTCCAACCGTATTTAGTATCTACTGGTAGCTCTTGGCTATTGGAAACTCCGCTTTTGGCTTCCGGTTCCTTGTTCAACTCGGTATTTACTTGTTGACCTTTTGGTGTGTATAAGTCAGCATCTGTTCCTACTTTTACCTGTACTGGCAACTCGTCTTGGCTACCATCCGGATATGTTACTACTACGGTACCTTGTTTTTCGCCTGGCGTTGACACTTCTACTGGATCCTTCCAGGTATATTGTGTATCTGTAGGTAATTCGTCACTATTCGCTACTCCACTTTTGGCTTCTGATTCTTTATTCAACTCAGTATTTACTTGTTGACCTTTTGGTGAGTACAGATCAGCATCTGTTCCTACTTTTACCTGTACTGGCAACTCGTCTTGGCTACCATCCGGATATGTTACTACTACGGTACCTTGTTTTTCACCTGGTGTAGACACTTCTACTGGATTCTTCCAGCCATATTTTGTATCTACTGGGAGATCTCGGCTATTTGACACTCCGCTTTTAGCATCTGGTGTCTTACCTACTTCTGTCACTACTTGTTGGTCCTTTGGTGTGTACAGGTCTGCATCTGTTCCTACTTTTACCTGTATTGGCAATTCATCTTGACTGCCATCTGGATATGTTACTACCACTGTGCCTTGTTTTTCACCTGGTGTAGACACTTCTACTGAATTCTTCCAATTGTATTGCGTATTTACAGGTAGCTCAGCACTATTCGCCACTCCACTTTTAGCTTCTGGTTCTTTATTCAACTCGGTATTTACTGGTTGAGCTTTTGGTGTGTACAAATCGGCATCTGTTCCCACTTTCACCTGCACTGGCAATTCATCCTTGGTTCCATCTGGATATGTTACTACTACGGTGCCTTGTTTTTCGCCTGGTGTGGATGCTTCTACTGGATTCTTCCAGCTATATTTAGTATCTGCTGGTAACTCAACACTATTCTTTACTCCGCTCTTGGCTGCTGGAACATTACCCAATTTTGTTGTTACTTTTTGGCTTTGAGGAGTATATTTTTCTGCATCGGTCATCATCTTCACTGGCTTTTTGTCCGAAGCTGGAGCTAAGACTGTTACTTTTACAGGTAACTCGTCTTGACTGCCATCAGGATACGTTACCACTACGTTGCCTTGTTTTTCACCTGGTGTAGACACTTCTACTGAATTCTTCCAATTGTATTGCGTATTTACAGGTAGCTCAGCACTATTCGCCACTCCACTTTTAGCTTCTGGTTCTTTATTCAACTCGGTATTTACTGGTTGAGCTTTTGGTGTGTACAGGTCGGCATCCGTTCCTACCTTTACCTGTACTGGCAATTCATCTTTGCTGCCATCAGGATAGGTCACTTCCACTG
>Mack_p2__coassemble_733_pt1 | contig 35119 bp, 40 predicted proteins | sample Mack_p2__metabat2_low_PE_020 | metagenome-assembled genome bin Mack_p2 | reverse complement strand
CTACGTTATCGAAGAAGCGTGACTTTGGTTTTGCGCTAGCTACCTAAGACGGTTATACTAAGTTTTGGGGGGTGAAGTGATGATATTTGTAACTTCAGATACGCATTTTTTTGATGAACATTTGTTAGGGATCACGGATTTTGCGGTCCGTCCTTTTTTGTTAGCCTCAATGATGAATGAAGCGATCATTGAAAATTGGAATAAAGTGGTCGATCCAAGCGATACGGTCTATCATTTAGGTGATATCGCCGTGCATTTTATCCGGCCGGAAAGAAAGGCCCAGCAAGACGTTTATGATGTTTTAAAACGTTTGAATGGCAATTTAGTGTTGATCAAGGGAAATCATGATAATCGAGCTTTATTTAAATATTTAGCCAAACACAATTATGAGGTCAACGGCAAGCCTAAGTTTACTTTCCATGACGTAGGTGCCTTGATCAAATACGATCACCGCCAATACTACCTGACACACTATCCACTGATGCTTGGTATCGCACCAAAGATCATCAACTTACACGGCCATATCCATCACTATGCCGTCAATGCTAAGGAAAATATCAATGTTGGAGTGGATTCACCAGAATTTGATTATCTAACAACTAAACCTGAATTTGGCCAGCCACTTTCAATGGCACAAGTTGAAGTGATCGTTGAAGCTAAAAAGGATGATTATTTAAAGAGACGATGAAAAAGATACTAAAAATATTATTGGGCCTCGTGGCGTGCTTGCTATTTGGCATGCAGACTGCCCAAGCTAAAGAAAATATCCCGACGCTTTTTGTTCACGGTTGGGGCAGTAGTTACCGCGCCGAGGAGCACATGGTCAAGGCAGCCGTCAAAGCTAAAGTGACTAATACCATTGTGCGCATTGATGTCGATATTTACGGGCAGGCCCACTTAGTTGGGAATTTACCTAAAAATGCCAAGGATCCATTGGTCGAGATCAATTTTGAAAATAACAAGAATGTCAATGCGATGATGGAAGCGCAATATTTAAAAGCAGCCGTTGAGCTTTTACAGACTAAGTATAAATTTAAAAAGCTAAACTTTGTCGGACATTCGATGGGTAATTCGGCGATCTTATTTTATTTGCGCGATAACGCTGGTGATCCTAATTTACCCAAATTAAATAAGCAAGTAGCCTTAGCAGCTTTTCCTAACGGGTTAGTCGACCAAATGCCTGCTGATGTGACGCTTGATCAAGCAGGCAGACCCAATGTCACAGCGGGGGATTTTGAGAATTTTTTAGTTTTACGTGAGACCTATCCAGCAGGGGCAAAGGTGTTGAATATTTATGGTGATGTCTTGGATGGAAGTGAGTCTGATGGACCAGTACCAGTCAAGTCGGCACAAACCTTGCGCTATTTAGTCAGTCCACGCGCTAAAAGTTATCAAGAAAAAGAGATCCGTGGTAAAATGGGGCAACACAGTAAGTTGCACAATAATTCACAAGTTGATCGCGCCTTGATCAAGTTTCTATGGGGGAAATAATAGATGGAAAATTATATGTTTGATTTTGATGGAACTTTGGTTGATTCAGGGGAGACTGCGGTTCTAGCGACTCAAGCGACATTTAAAGATTTTGGGCTCCCTTTGCCAAGTAGTGACCAGATCCGGGGCTACATGGGGATCCCGATCGAAAAGTCATTTCCACTGATGGGGGCTAAGACTGAGCTACCAGCGATGTTTACCGGCTTTCGGGAGCATTATCAGGCACTGGAAGCTAGTCAGGTCAAGTTATATCCGGGGATCAAGGAAGTTTTAGCTAAGTTGAAAGATAATGGTAAAAAGATCTATGCGGTCTCTAGTAAGCACAGTGAAGCACTACGACGCAATTTAGAGCTTTTGCAGATCGCTACCTACTTCGATGATCTAGTCGGATCAGACCAAGTAGAAAATTATAAACCCGCTCCAGATGGGATCGATGTCTTGTTGGAGCGCTATGGACTTGATCCAAAGCAATCAGTCATGATCGGGGATGCGATCTATGACATCCAAATGGGACATGCAGCAGGAGTCAAAACGGCGGGCGTTCACTGGGGAGCCTTTGATTGGGAGGCTGTCTTGGAACAAAAGCCAACTTTTGCGCTCACAGAAGTCCAACAACTGGGTGAAATCTAAAAATATTAAAAAGCCTTCCGCTTCATTTAGAGAAGTTGGAAGGCTTTTTAAGCGATCATTTAATAATACGATCGTTTCAGCCTATTTGGTCTCATTTGCTAACTTTGGCACGGTCGGGATCATCACTGGTTCATTAAAAGCGATCAGTGAAAAGCAAGGTGCTTATGTAGCCAAGTTCTCAATGAAACTTTTACTTGGGGCGACCTTAGCATCTGTCTTGACGGGAACGATCGTCGGGCTGTATTTTTAAAGTATGAAAGGACGTGGTGATTTTGACGAAAAAAATTATCTTGGATTGTGATCCAGGGCATGATGATGCTTTAGCACTATTGTTAGCAGTAGCTTCTCCAGAAATCGAATTGAAAGCGGTGACAACATCAGCTGGGAATCAGACACCCGAAAAGACTTTGAATAATGCAATGCGGACTTTACAATTATTAGGGCAAACCCAGATCCCCGTGGCTGGTGGCAACCAGACGCCACTAGTCAAAGAATTGGAAACAGCAGGCAATGTTCATGGTGAATCCGGTCTGGATGGGGCTGAGCTACCGACACCGACATTTGAAGTTCAGCCAATGACCGCGATCGAATTGATGGCGAAAGTTTTACGGGAAAGTGATGAAAAGGTGACTTTAGTGGTAACGGGTCCGATGACCAATGCTGCCTTATTCTTGCGCGTCTATCCTGATCTGGCTAAGGAAAAATTAGCGCAGATCGTCTTTATGGGTGGCGCCATGGGACTTGGTAATTGGACACCATCAGTCGAGTTTAATATTTTTGTTGATCCTGAAGCCACCAAGATCGTATTAAATGCGGGGATCCCATTGGTGATGGCACCGTTAAATGTGACTCATCAAGCACAGATCTTAGAAGATGAGATCAAACAAGTAGGCCAGATCGATAATGAAGTAGCCAAAGCCTTTCATGGGTTACTGGAGTTCTTTGGAATTTACCATAAAGATCCTAAATGGGGCTTTGATGGCGCACCTTTACATGATCCATGTACGATCGCTTGGTTGATCGATGAGACGCTGTTTGAAACCAAGAAAATGAACGTGGATGTTGAAACAACGGGTGAATTGACTCGCGGTGAGACGGTTTGTGATTACTATGAGTTGACGGGTAAAGAAAAGAATACGGAAGTCATGTTAGGGATCGATCGGCCAAGATTTATCCAACTTATCATGGATTCATTGCGCTCATTTGGGTGAGTAAATCAGGTTGTGAAGTTAGAGACACCACCTTTTTTGCGCACTGTAATGAAGTCGTGCTCCGAATTGCAACTCCTAGGAAATAACAATATCTCATCCACGAGGCAAAAAGCGCCTCCTGACTGAGATACCGTTATTTCTACGGAGTTTACCGCAATTCTTTACACTGTAATGGTATAATTGAGCTAATGACATTAACGGAGGAGATTTATTTTGGCAACTAAGCGGGAACAAGAAATTTTAGCACTGATCAAGCAAGATTCCTTGATCACGCAGGCACAATTGGCTGAAAAAACCGGAACGACGCGCTCAAATATCGGATCGCATATCTCTAACTTGATCAAAGAAGGCTTGATCGTTGGTCGGGGTTATGTCTTTCCAGCGGAAAATGAAGTAACTGTGATCGGAGCTGTCAATTTAGACGTATTGGGGGCTGCCAAAGCCCAAGTAAGTACTACAGGATCGACTCCGGGCCGAGTATATTCATTTATCGGAGGGATGGGCCGTAATATTGCTACGAACTTGGATAATCTAGGGCTCAAGACAAAGTTGATCACGGTGTATGGAAATGATACTAACGGTGATCTGTTCCAAGCTGAAGCCCAAAATAATGAGTTAGACCTAAGTGATGCTTTGCGGGTCGAACGTCCGACGGCTACGTATGTGTATTTAAATGATGTCGATGGTCGCCGGATAAATTGCAGTCATGGGGCTGTGAACGTGTCTGTGTCTATGTCGATAGTCTAGGGATCTATTATCAAATACCGACGGCAGCTAAATTTGTCGCCTACCATAAGGCAAAATTAGTCAACACAAACGGTGCTGGCGCAGCGATCATGGCGACTAGTGTCTACGCTAAATTGCAGGCCAAAGATCTTGACCAAACACTAGCTTTGATGCAAAGCGCCGATGCACTTACAGCTCAAGTCATTGAGGCTGTGACACCTAAATTAAGTGAGATCATTGCAGAGTAGAAGATATATGGGAGAGTTGGATCAAGGCTACTAGTGAAGGGCTTGGGTCCGCTGAAGCTTACACATTGGATCTGGTTGAAGGATATATGGAAATAATTGAGGGCGAGAGTTTAGTTGATGATAAACCAACTATCACTAAAGTTACTATTTCAAATGGTCAATTTGAACAAATCAATACTGTTTTAGATAGGTTAGAGATAGATAAATTTCAAGAATACTATATCTTTCCTGGAGTATGTGATGGTACACAATGGTCATTTACTGCTTATTTAGCTAGTGGCAAAATCCTAGAGACAAGTGGGAGTAACGCTTGGCCAGAAGGTTTTGAAGAATTTATTCGTTTATTTAAAACTGTTAGGGAAGATAAAGAACTTTGTGAAGAAGATGATTGAAATATATTTTATGTTGCTTCATAAGGTAGTGGCATATTGATGAGAACACAAAATAATATATGGGGGAATATTTATGGATGGATCGATCGAAAAAAGCTCAATTACAAAATCGAAAAAAAACTGCAAAAAGTGTCCTTTCAGATGCAGGGTCATCACCAGATAATATGGAATTTGTGGATAAAAAGTGGGTATGACAGATCTAGTTTCATTGAGCAAAAGTATTCCAAGTGTTACGGTAGATAATGAAAAAACACTGACAGATTTTCTATACGATGATGGGGGATATTAAATGGATCCGTGCTCTATGTTGGGTGCTAGCGGTAATAATGGTGGGGAGGACGTTCTGCAAAAATGGGGATTCAACTGCTAAGATATGCCTAAAACTAATTGAGATCAAAGAATTAGTCCAAAAGTATCATTATGTATTAGTTGGTAGCGCTTTAGTGTAGAATAGAGACAGATGCAATAGAAGGTAGGAATATTGTTATGGATATTAAACTGATCGCGATCGATATTGATGGGACTTTGGTCAATTCTAAAGGGAAGCTAACGCCAAAAGTCAAAGAAACTATCAAACAAGCGACTGCTCAAGGGATCAAAGTCGTCATTTGCACAGGACATCCGTTAGCAGGAGTGACTGATCTATTAGCCCAGCTAGATCTAGCGGACCAAGATGACCAATATGTAGTTTGTTTTGGTGGGGCAGTCGTTGAGACCACGAGTGGTAAGCTGATCTTCCAAAAAGGGATCAGCTACGACGATTTTGTCGATTTAGAAGCGATCGCTCGCAAATTAAATTTGCATTTCCAAGTGATCAATACCGAGCGGATCTATACGTGTAACAAGGATATTGGCTATTACACACTCTACGAAGCAAACTTGGTGTCGATGCCGGTCTCGTATCGGACGCCCGAAGAAATGCGCGAGATCCCGCTTGTTAAAGCTATGTATATCGAAGATGCTGAAATTCTTGACCCTGCGATCGCCAAGCAGGAATATTTTGAACCTGTCAAAGATCGCTTAGACTTGATGAAGACAGCACAATTTTATTACGAAGCCTATGCAAAAGGCGTCAATAAGGGTAATGCACTTGTTAAATTGTGTGAGATCCTTGATTTGACGGCAGATAATGTGATGGCGATCGGGGATGAGGAAAATGATATCTCAATGCTCAAATTTGCAGGTACAGGTGTTGCAATGGGGAATGCGATCCCAGCGGTCAAAGAAGTTGCCACACACCATACCGTGGATAACGACCATGATGGAGTAGCCCAAGCAATCATGGAATTAGCACTGAAAAAATAACGATAAATAGAGGACTTAGACCTATGCTGAACGGTGTAGGTCTATTTTTGTTGTGCAAATTATAAAAAACATCGGATATTAGTGAGTCTTAGTGTGGATGAAACTTTATCTCAAACCAAAGATCTGGTCTAACTCTTTGAGTCACCAGTGAGCCAATTCGATACTGCATTAGGTTACGCTGATTATATTCAAAAACGCTAAAGCAAAGATCACCGTAAAAATCATATGAACAGCAGCAAGAAGAGCTTGCCATGCTCGACCACAAGTTGGATCAAATCTATTATGAGATAGCTGATGTGACCTATCAGTGTTTACGCCAAAATGATGCCGAGCCACAGGAACTTTCCAAAGTGGAACGGTTGCATGCAAGCTTAGCCGAAACTGCGCGTGATGATTATCGAACAAATCGCCAAAAATTAGAGCTTGAATGGGAAGAATATCGTGTGGACGATCGGAGACACCAGGATAAATTAGAGGCGGAATTTTTGCAGCAAAGAAGGCGGTCATGATGAACACTTTAGCTATCCAAATGGCACTTCAGACCCAGACTCAGCTGGTATACAAAGGAACTTTGGCCAATGATCATACGGTGGTCGCGACTGCGTTAAAACAGATCAAAAAATTAGTGCAACGTTTGATGATATTGGAAACTGTAGCTCCAAGCAAGCTAGCTAAGAAAGATACGCTTCTTGAAAAAGGGATGACTGAGCTCGATTCATATATCAATGAGATACAAGAAAATATTACCCATGACATTGAGATCTTGCCTGAAGCGATCGAAGGCGAGCTGGCCAAAGCTGTGAGCAAGTCGGCCAAGCAGATCTGCCGGGAATTTAGGGAAATAGCTTATTAAATTTTACCGTAGCAGCTTGATTGGAATTATATTATACTTGATAGTTTTGGAAAGTTTATTATTGAAATTTGAACGAATGAATATGATCATAAGAAACAAAGGGCTTATGTTCATATCTATGTCCATGGAGAAGAAGTGGGGCTATGTTTTTAGATGGTACAATTGAAGTCTAGTGACTATAAGAAAATATCTGCTCATGTTCAAGCGAATGCTAAACGTTACCAAGCTATGTGGGATGAATTTCAAGGAAGTGAATATTAAGAAGATATGAAGAAATATTCAGTAAAAGGCGAATTTCGTTAAATGCGAGAATTCGCCTTTTATCGTAATTTTATAAAAATAACGATAAAGAGTTAGAGGCTAAGGAAGTAAATCATTTCTAGTCATACTAGTGGACAAAAGATGGGGAGTCTGTAATATGAGTTTCTTTTTTTTAAGAACTTGATAATACTCTGAATTGTCCCAAATAAAATTACTAACATTCAGTACACTACCTGCACATCGCTATTTTTGCACAGTTTCAAGAACGTGGTATCAGGTTTTTGATCGGTAATGATGATATCCAGTTTGTGGATCGGGACCATCTTGATGAAATCAGTGTCTTGGCGAAACTTAGTGTGATCAACTAATAGAATGGATAGATCAGCATTTTTGAGCATATTTTGCTTGCAACGGGTCTGTTCCATGTCCGCCATGAAGACACCTTTTTCACTGATCGAATTGCAGGAGAAAAAAGCCATACGCGCGTGAAAATTAGCAAGATACTTGATGGTGTCGTCACCTAAAAATGAATTAGAATAAGGTTTAAGGGCGCCTCCAGCCAAAAAGATATGTAGACTGGCTTGGAGACGGCCTTTTTCAGCGATTGCTAAATTATTAGTGATGATCTTAATGTTGGTTTGGTCGTTCAAATGTTCAAGAATATATTGGCAAGTCGTTGAAGTATCAATGAAGATCGCATCACTGCTGTTGATAAACTTGGAGGCAAAATAACCGATCTTATTCTTTTCCTCAGCATTTTGGGCTTCACGGTAAGTCGTGGTAAATTCAATATTATTCTTCTTCAAGAGCGTCACAAAGCCAAATGTCCGCCGAACCATACCGGATTTTTCCAATTCTATCAGATCACGGCGCAGTGTTGAAGTTGACGTACCCATCAACTCCTCTAACCGTTTGATGTGGATATGCTGGTTTTCTTCAAGAACTGCTAATAATTTTTCGAGTCGCCGTTGCTGTTTTTTCATCGTTACTTACCTCTTTGAATAAATTCTGAACCTTTGAACAATATAATAAAACTTTTTTGAATGTTTGTCATATATTTAATAACATTTATTTTTTGAAGTGTTTTAGTACTATAATTAAATTGTAAATAAATGAAATCGGTTTATCGAGGAGGTAGAAGTTTATGCCAGTTGATTATCATGCGATGTTGCATCCAGAACTTATTTTTTTAGATCTTACTGCTGAAAGTGAGACTCAATTATTTGAACAAGTAGGCAAGCGTCTGCAGAAATTAGGGTATGTTAAGGAAAGTTATGCTGGGGCCCTAGAAAAACGCGAACAGGAATTTCCGACTGGATTAGTAACAAAATACTTACCAGTAGCATTGCCACATACTGATCCTGAACATGTAAACCAGGCCTTCATCTGTATGGTCAAAAATGAAAAGTTATTAGATGTGTTGCAGATGGGGTTAAACAAACCAATGCAAGCCCAGTACTTCTTCTTTCTGGGGATCACCGATTCCAAAAATCAAGTGATCTTACTCCAAAAGTTCATGAAGTTGCTACAAGATCAAGAGTTTGTGGCTGGTTTGACTAGTATTAGTGCAGAAAATGAAATGTTTGAATTTTTACAACGTGAATTTGATAAATAATGGGAGGAATCTAAAATGGCAAAAATCGTCGTAGCATGTGGTAGTGGTGTCGCAACTTCAGAAACAGTTGTTGGGTTGATCAAAGGTTTCTTAGATGATCATAATATCAGCGGAGTCGAAGTCGAAGCTACTGATTTTAAAGGCTTGGCAAGCGTGTTACCAAAATATGATATTTATGTTTGGATCGCCAAACCAACACAAGAGATCCAAGATATTTGTGATAACCACGGAATCGTTGATGTTAATGGAGTCAATATTTTGACAGGGAATAATGCTGAAGATTCATTTAGAAAGATCATTTGGGCATTGCAACAAATGGCAAGTTGAAAGAGGTGAGCTAAATGGAAGTCTTAAAAGAGATCGTCAATTTCGTCTTGAATTTAGGTGGTCCTGTGTTTGTGCCACTTATCATGTTGATCATTGCGCTAGTCGCAGGTTTGTCGTTTAAGAAATCATTTATTGCAGCGATCACCTTGGGCGTGGCCTTTTCGGGGATGAATCTAGTTGTTAACTATATGCAAGAGATCATTGCACCAGCTGGGAAGGCGATGTCTAAAGCGCTGGGAGTGACCCTAAATGCAGTCGATGCCGGTTGGACCGGTGTGGCAGCGATCACGTGGTCATATAAAGTAGCTTTTCTCTTTTTCCCGTTGTTATTAGCGATCAATTTTGTGATGTTGACCTTCAACTGGACTAAAACGCTCAATGTTGATATGTGGAATGTTTGGAACAAGATTTTTACCTATGTTATCGTGTATTACTTTACCAATAATATGTTTTTAGGCTTTATTGTCGCTTCGATCCAGATCATCTTTGAACTCAAGATCGGTGATGTTTGGCAACGCCACATTGAAGATATGACAGGGATGGAAGGAGTAACGGTCCCACATTTCATTACGCTATTTGCCGTTATCCTTAATCCGATAAATAAATTATTAGATTACATTCCGATCTTCAACAAACCATTGATTCGGAAGCTATTCAAAAGAAAATCGGTATCTTCGGGGAAAATAAAGTTATGGGCTTTATCATTGGGATCTTGTTAGGTTTTGGTGCAGGTTATGGATTATCAAAATCATTGATGCTAGCGATCCAAGCTGCAACTGCGATGACGCTGTTCCCAATGATCTCTAAATTATTCATGGAGGCTTTGAACCCGATCGCAGATGCTATGAGTAATTTTATGAAAAAGCATTTCAAAGATCGTCAAGTCTACATTGGTTTAGATTGGCCGATCTTAGCCGGACGCAGTGAATTTTGGGTGACCGTTATCGTTTTAGTGCCAGTTGAACTACTCTTTGCAATCATCTTACCAAATAATAATATCCTACCATTTGCGGGTATCATCAATCTTTCCTTTGCCGTAGCTGCCTTGCTTTTGACTGGGGCTAACCTTTTGCGAATGATCGTTTTAGGGATCATTTCAACTCCGATCTTCTTGTATGGTGGGACGTACTTTGCGCCAATGATCACTAAATTAGCAGTTCAGACCGGGAGCTTTAAAGTTCCAGCCGGACAACAACTATCCTGGTCAACGATCGAAGGCCCCGATTTTCGTTTGCTCTTTGGTCAAGCCTTTGCCGGACAATGGTGGGCAGTAGTAGCTGCAGTTATTTGGACAGTGCTGTTTATTTGGTTGTATAAAGACCAACAAAAGATCGCTTTGCCAAGTAAACGCTATGCGACGCTAGCAGGTGTTACAACAACTAGCACAGTTGCACCAAAGGCAAGCGCAAACTACCAAGACATTGATCTGAACGCTTTAGATGGGATGCATATTGGTGATAAAAAGAAGGTCAACGATTATCAAAATATTGATCTAAATGCCTTAGATGGGATGAACTTTAGTCAGAAAAAGAAGGTGAAATAGATGTTATCGTCAAAGGGATTTTGGTCACTATGTTTATTATTAGCGGTAAGTTTATTTTTAGCTAGTCTGATCAAGCAGGATCTGTGGTTATTACTAGCGGCTGGAAGCCTTGCGACCGTAACGTATTTCATAGGTGATGACGTATTATTTGCAGAATATAACAAGAAACGTGAAGCTAAACGAGCACGTTTGCAAAAAGCATTTGATGATAGGAGGAAAATGCGATGACAGAGACATTTTTATTTGAAGCAGAGCGGCGTGATATGGCACGGGTCGCACGAAAGATGTTTGAGCGGAAAATGACTAACGTAGCTGGGGGAAATATTTCCCAGAAAATAACCGCCCCTGAGGATGTTGAATATGGTCATGTTAAGATCAAAAAAGGGCATGATTATATGATAATGACGCCAACGTTTATGTCAGAAGCTTGGTTTGGCGAACTCGAAGCCAGTCAGATCTTAGTAGTGGACTTAGAAACAGGGCAACAGATCGATGGTTCAGGGCGCCTGACCCGTGAAGTGAATATGCACCAAGAGGCCTATCAAGCCAATAAGAATATCAAGGTCGTCTATCATTCGCATGCACCTAAATCAATGTTTTGGGCTACGATCGGACGTGATATGCCAAATGTAACTGAGGTAACGAGCCACGATCTAGACTTAGGTGAGATCAAATGTTTACCGTATCGCCCAGCTTGTTCTAAAGAATTGGCAGATATGGTCCATGAACACTTGCTGGCCTTAGGGAATAAAGCTGCCAATAACATCTTCTTGCTGGATAGCCATGGGGTACTGATCACCACTGATGACTTGCATCATGCAACCTGTATCTTGGAAACAGTCGAATGGAATGCCGAGATCGCATATAAGGAAGCAGTATTCCAGGGTCTGGGACTGTTGCAGGGATATCGGTCTAAAGGTGTGGCTGTGGAAGGATAAGAAAAACTGCGCTAACTTCGGATGAAGTGGCGCAGTTTTTTGTGCTCTTTTTCTACCATTTTTCAAGAATTCCAAGGAATATATCGAAGAAAAAGTATCAATTACATGCTTATGTATGGTAGAAATAGTGTTCTTTTATTAGTGAAATATTTCTAGACGATGAAATATATTTGAAGATATGAAGGTAATAAATTGCTTCAATCTTTAATAAGGTTCAATCAACCGAACGAATGTTTGTGGGGGGTGAGGATATGGTATAATATTCGGCGATAAGTATTTCACTATGCAAGGGAATACGTGCAGATATTTAGAGGAATATTTATTGCAAGCTGGCAGTTTGGTGGTGGGGTCAGTAGATTTTTTATCTTTAGAAAAATAAACTCCACAAGTGAAATTTAGACTTAATAACTTATGTTAAGGAAATGATGCAAGGTATGGCTAATTTAGAAGAAAAAAGTATATTAGAAGATAATATCAGATATTCATATATGAGTGTTGTTTGGTCGCATAAAATTCAAGAAAAACAGTCGGATATTTTAGCGGGGGAATATAAAAAATTAGAAATTGTTAGATTAATCTGTAATGCGTTAACTTCTGTAGGGTTGATATCGTTGATTTTCACAGATCAATTTTTGATTAAATTCGTAGCGACAATGATTTCATTTGTAATTACGCTTAGTAGCATGCATTTTAAGTCTTTCGATACTCAAAATTCAATAATAAATCATAAAAAAGCAGCAAATGAATTATTAGGCATCAGAGATAAGCTTAGGATATTGCTTGTTAAAGTAAAATTAGAAAGTAAAGATGATTTTGAACTGTTAAGTGAATATGAATATTTTATAAAACAATTAGATCAAATCTATAGGGAAGCCCCAAGTACGACCGATAAAGCTGTAAAAAAGGCATCAAAAGCTTTAAAAATTAATGGAGACAATAGCTTTTCGACTGAGGAGATTGATGCAAATTTACCAGAATCATTAAGGAGGAAATAGACAAGTGGGAACTAGAGTAATAAGATATGATAATATTATCCCTAAAGATGAGAGGGATAATATTTCTAGTAGATATAGACAAATAACTAAGGCTGTCAATAGGGAGTTTTGGGGAACAGCAAGTGAAACTAGTAACAGTATTTATGTTGGTTCTTATGGTAGAAATACTGCAATAAGTACTAGCGATATAGATATTTTAGTATGTTTACCATTCTCTAAATTTGATAGTTATAATAGACTAACAGGTAATGGACAGTCTAAACTATTACAGGCTGTGAGACAAGCACTAAAAGTGAGCTATCCAAATAGTGATATAAGAGCAGATGGTCAAATAGTAAAGATAAATTTTTATGATGGTATATCATTTGAAATATTACCAGCTTTTAAGAATTTAGATGGAAGTTATACTCATGCAGATTCAAATATGGGAGGTAGATGGAGATCTACAAATCCAAAAGAAGAACAAAGTGCTATTCGTGAAAAGAATAATTTGAGTAATGGGTTATTAGTAGCTACTTGTCGACATATAAGATACGTTAGAGATAATTTCTATAAAAGTTATAAACTACCAGGAATTGTTATTGATAGCTTTGCATATTATGCTATAAGCGATTGGAAGTTTGTGAACTTTGGGGAAAAAGCTGCTGAACCAGGAACTTATGAAAAACGATTATTAAACTATTTTGAAGAAAATAGGTACTATTGGGAAAGGGTAGGATTATACGCCCCAGGAAGTAATGAATATATTGATGTAGCAAATAGTATGGAAAGCTTAGAAAAAGTGCTTAGATATATGAATGGATAAGGTAGCATATTACTGATGAGATAAAGGTAAAGCAGTGAGTGAAAAAAATGTGGGAACATATAAATGTTAATTGATTTAAAAAACAACTATTATGAAGCAATTAAGATGTTGACAGGATTGAAAGATGATGAACTAGGTAGAATATTTAAATTTAGTAACAAAAATCTGTCCTACGATTTAGACATAGATGAAGTGCAGGTTCAAGAAATACTAAAGAACCGTGATGCGTTAGATATATTATTAAATAGTGATATCTTGGGGTATCATTATACAACCGCAGATTTTGAAGAATTAAATAAATATGGATTACAAAATTTACGTGGTGTCTTGAATCGCGACTCGGAGTTAAAGCTGTTTTTGAAAGAAAATGGAATAGTTATAGAACTAGATGAACAGTATATACAATGTGGCACAGAGAGACTAGTTTTTAGTGGCGAATGTAGTAATACTAATGAAGGAGTACTTGTTAATAGATTTAGTGATGATTATAAAATTTGTATTTTTGCTAGCGAGGAAGAAGAGGGAATATATAGATATAATAGGCGTATAAGTGAAGCTCCTGAAATTATCTCTACAATAGAGCGAGTATGGTCAGAAAAATGTATTGGTTTAGTGGAGAGATGGAAAAATGATGATAAGCATGAGCTAAAACGGATAACAGTCAAAATTCCAGTGAAAGAAACGAATCTGATTAATACTCCTGAAGATACCTTGGATAAACTACTCCATATAGCATTAGATAACTACAGGAAGTGTAATATGAATTCACAAGTTATAGCAGAAATTAATAGAGATGTGATTGGTAGGGAAGAAATAGAAGATATTGTTAGTTTCAGCTCATTGGAAGATGAGGAAAAGAAGAAAAACTATGAACTATCTAGAAATTATATTAAAGCTAGGGAAGAGTTACTAGGAATTGACGGAGAAGAGTAAAAGATACAAGAGTTTGTATAAAATTAGGAGATGTAGGTCAAGATATAAGTATTTATTTCAATAATAGAATTTTAGGTGTTATGCACTCACTGATACTATATGTTTTGTAAATGATTTAATGCTAACGGTTATCTTATGGGTATATACTTCGTATAAATTTTTAATTAAGGCTCTTTGTCAATCACTGAAAGAGTAAATATTTTTAGAGAAGCTCTGTGAGAATAGCTTAGGCTGTTTTCACAGAGCTTCTTGTATCTTTACCAAGATATGTCTGAAGATAGATCCAAGCTTTGAGATGTTCAAAATTACGACAACCATAGGCTTTCGGTAGAAATGTGGGAAGTATTTTTTTATGAAAATATAATCAATTAGTAAAAAATTGTTGACTTCTAAAGTCACAACAGCTCCGGCTTGGTAGCAGCATTCGAGTAGTACCTTTCGATCTTCTGGTTGAATAATTATATTTTTTAATATTTGATTTTTTAAGTTGTAAATAGCTGTACCTAGCTCTAATTACCAAGAAGTTTGGTTAATTCAGTCGATTATCCCGAGTTTTTTCTTTAATATCTAACATTTTTAAGATAAAATAATTATAGGACATAAATGTCACACTCCTTTATTGATTATTTGTGGTGAATTAATTGGATAACAGGAGGGCATCTGATGTCCTTTTTTTGCGCAAAAATTTAAAAATGTACATTTAGATAAACAGGGGATGGAGGGCTTGAAGTGGCAACGTACACCGTAACAGAAGGAAATAGAATTGAAATAAATTTTAATGGTATTATTCCGGATGAAGCTACAAGAGATAAGATGAAAAGTGTTAAATTCAGATGGGATCCGGGGCGAGGACTATGGCATGGGCTGTATAATGTTGAAACATTGGCTATTGCAAAAGAAGTATGTGGTATTGAACCAGTAAAAGATTTTAGCGCGAGTAAATTTTTAAAAGGTTATGCTTTAAAGCTAAAGATAAGAGATATTATATCTGCTGATCAGAGACAATTGGAAATATGGGTGAAAATGCTTAAAGATCATGTTAATGATGTGATGAGTGAGGATAACTCATCACGCACAGGTAATTCTGTAAGCCCAAGTCAGGAATCTGTATGGATGGATTGCTTTAAATTTATCGCACGTACACTGTCAGATTTGAATATGGCTGCTAAAGAATTTGAACTAGTCTTTGAATATAGTCTCCCAGGAACAGTCCATGAAAGGCCAGATGTATTCTTACTTACTGATAAAAAGGTAATTTCTTTAGAATTCAAACGAAAACCTGCTCCTCAGGTTGATGACAATAAAGATGATGTAGCTCAGGCTATTAGATATAAAGAATGGCTTATGAATCATCATAGAGTAACAATAGATAAAAATTTAGAAGTTAAAAGCTATCTCGTGTGTACGCATAGAGATGCTCAGCCTGGCGAATTGAGAGGAATAAATATTCTTACAGCTGATAATTTTTGCAGTACTATAGAGCAGGAACTTAATGGAGAACGCTCATGCCAATTTATTGAAGAATGGCTTTCCTCTTCTAAGACTGAAATGCCCGATATGCTTAAGGCGATTGAAATAATGTATCGTGAAGGAAGAATTCCGTATATTTCAGATGTCAATAAAAATTGTCTTAAGAAGGTACTTTGGTATATCAGTGGTGCAAGCAAGAAAAATAAAAAATTACTTATTTTGATAAATGGTGTTCCCGGTGCTGGAAAGACTGCAGTTGCTCAGAGCGTGGTATATGAAGCAAATAAGAATGGAAAAGCTAATGCGGTCTATCTTTCTGGAAATGGCCCACTTATAGAAGTTCTTCAATATCAAATTAATCAGGTTGGAAATAATAGACATATGGGGGAGAATGCAATACAAGGTATGAAAGAATTTAAAGCGACCTTTTTTTCTCCTAAAGTAGCAGTCCCTGAGCAATCTATTCTTATTTTTGATGAGGCACAAAGAGCATGGGACGCTGAAAAACTTAAAAGAGGATTCACTGAACCAGAAGGTCTATTTGATATTGGGGAAAGAATTTATAGTAGGAGAGGCTATACGGTACTGATTGGTTTATATGGCAATGGACAGGTAATTTATACTGGAGAAGAAGCAGGGCTGTCATTATGGGAAGATGCGCTTAATAAACATGGCGATTGGATTGTACTAGCTTCTAAAGATTTAGCTGATAAGATTCAGGTAACTGGGGAAAGAAAGGTTGTTGATAATGATCTGTTTCTTCCAACATCTCTGAGAGCGGATTTTATTGATTGTAGTAAATGGGTAGAGGAGGCTATTTGCTATACTCACACTAATTTATCAAAAGCTAAATCAGAATTTAAAAAATTACAAAAAACATCAATGAGAATTTGTGTGACTCGTGATTTCTCTAAGATTCAGGAGCGAGCAGCAGATATTGATAAAGATCATCCAGAATGGAAGTATGGAATGTTGGTATCTAACTTTGCTGAGCAAAATATCATTAGTAAAGCGCTCCCGGGCTGGAATATTGGTTTTAACGGATCGAATGCTGTTTCTATGAGAGAGTATGGTCCTTGGTTTAGTGGTGGTTGTAAAGAGTTAACTAAGGTATGTTCAGTATATGGAAATCAGGGATTGGAGCTTGATTGTCCGATTGTTGTATTTAGTGGTGATTATATCCGATATGGTAATAAGTGGATGACCAGAGGATATCAACGTAATAAGCAACAAGGAAAATACAAAGATATAGATACTATTGTTGAAAATAACTATAGAGTTCTACTAACTAGAGCACGTAAAGAAATGATTATATTTATCCCAAGAGATGAAATACTTGATGAAACATATCAATACTTCATTGATATGGGAATGGATGAATTGTAGTTGAATAATTTTATAGAAACTCGATGAAGCTGGCTTAGGCCAGTTTTCATGGAGTTTCTTGTTTTTACTAAGAGGTAGATCGATGTTTTCGATGCTCGAAATTGAGATAAACATAGGTGCTTGGCATAGATAAATGAAATTTGGCAAAGTCAAGGTATATGTATTATATTTATACTAGAGTTAAGAGTATTTATGTGCATATAGAAAGTGATTTTGAGGTGTAGAAAGTGCCAATAAAACATATCAAAGTAGTCGGTGCAGCGATCATCGATGATAATAAAGTTCTAACAACCAAACGCAGCTCAGATCGAGTACTGGGTGATTTGTGGGAATTTCCAGGTGGAAAGATTGAACCTGGCGAAACACCACAACAAGCTTTAAAACGTGAGCTGGAAGAAGAGTTTAAGGATGAAATTTTAGTCGGGCCACAAGTTACTGAAACTGTAAAATATGAATATGAATTCGGTGTCGTTGAATTAACAGTATTCTATGCCAAATTGCTAACAAACAACTTTGATTTGGTAGCTCATAGTGAAGTTAAGTGGCATACAGTTGATGAGTTGTCGCAACTTAATTGGGCCCCGGCCGATATCCCGGTTGAAAAAGCAATCGAAAAAGTTGATTTAAGGAGTATTAGTTTTGAATAGTCATTTGATCGATAATATTTCCAATACTGTACTTAATAATTTTGTGGATCGGGATAAATACTCTGCGGTCGGTGGTTTATCGGCGTCATTGGTTGCCAATGAATCAGCCAACACTAATGTTTATCGAATCTTGAAAAATGAATTGCAAACATGTGATGATTTCATTTTTGCAGTGGCGTTTATCACTAAGGCTGGTTTATCCCAGTTTTTATCCGTTTTTCAAGATTTAGACAAACGTGGCGTACGTGGTAGAATCCTTACCTCAACTTATTTGTGGTTCAATCAACCAGATGTTTTTAAAATGTTAACCAATATTCCTAATATCGATGTTAGGATCTATACGGGTAAAGATCAAAAAACTGCTGAACCACTGCCATTCCATGCTAAGGGATACATGTTTTCCCACGAAAATGGCTATAATTCCGCAATTATCGGTAGTTCTAATCTCACAAGCAATGCAATCATGAAGAACTATGAATGGAACTTACGAGTTACTTCATTGGATAATGCAGAGATTACCAAAAATATCAGCAAACAAATTGAAGCCGAGTGGGACCGAGGAGTCGAGCTCACAGATACTTGGATTGAAGAATACACCGAGCTATATAAAAAGAATCATCCAAAATTGATCGCAGCCGCTGATGTAGCCGAAAGTACAGAAGTTTATCAAACTGATAGCAAAATTGTACCTAACAAGATGCAAAAAGCTGCTTTAGATCAGTTAACTGAATTGCGTCAAAGTGGTAAACAAAAAGGATTGATTATTTCTGCAACGGGGACAGGGAAGACTTATCTTGGTGCATTTGATGTACGGAGTTTTAAGCCTAAACGTTTTCTGCTTGTTGCCCATCGTGAGCAAATCTTGCAAAAATCATTAGAAAGTTTCTATAAAGTAATTGGTGGTAATCGCAATGATTATGGAATTTATAGTGGCAATAATCGTGAAGGCTTAGACAAGAAATATGTTTTTGCTACAGTTCAGACACTTTCCAAGCCAGAAAATCTAGCACTATTTGCCAAAGATAGTTTTGACTATATTCTATTTGACGAAGCACATCACTTGGGTGCTTCGATGCATCAACGGATTTTTGAATATTTTACGCCAAAATTTTGCTTAGGGATGACTGCGACCCCAGAACGAACAGATAATTTTAATGTTTACAAATTATTTAATTATGATATTGCCTATGAGATTCGGCTGCAAGACGCTCTAGAAGAGAATATGCTCTGCCCATTCCACTACTATGGAGTTGAGGATTACGAATTAAATGGTGAGACAATTGACGATACTACCTCACTACAACGGCTAGTCAGTGAAGAACGTGCAGATTATATTGTTAGACAGACTAAGTATTATGGATATTCAGGCGACAAATTGCATGGATTGGTATTTTGTAGTCGTAAAGATGAAGCTAAAGGTATTGCTGAATTATTGAGTAAACGCGGTTACAAGTCCATTGCTTTAACCGGTGAAGATGGCATTGCTAGACGTGATGAAGTTGTCAGCCAACTTGAAGCTGGCGTGATTGATTATATTGTGACTGTGGATATCTTTAACGAAGGTATCGATATTCCTTGTGTTAATCAGGTTGTTATGTTGCGTAATACCGAATCGAGCATTGTTTTTGTGCAACAATTAGGTCGTGGCTTGCGTAAATTCAAAGATAAGGAATACGTGACGATTATTGATTTTATTGGAAATTATAAAAATAACTATCTGATTCCAATCGCTTTGACTGGCGATAAATCTCACAGCAAGGATAGCGCGCGTGATTCTGTAGATCTTGAACCGATCTTTGGAACTTCAGTGATTAATTTCACTAAGATTGCTAAAGAGCGCATTTATAAATCAATTAGCCAGTCAAATTTAACCTTGAAGAAAAAGTTGCATGATGAGTATATGAATGTGAAAAATAAGCTTGGTCGTGTACCTTTAATGTGCGATTTGCAGCGTGACTCAATTGATCAAAGTGTTATTGCAAGTAAGTATAAGCAATATAATGCTTTCTTGCTAGCAATGGATGAAGAAGAATTTGTTTTAACGCCTTTCCAAGAACAAGTGCTTTCTTTTGTAACGGTTGAGTTGAGTAATGGTTTACGTAAACATGAATTATTACTGCTAAATTCCCTTCTTCAAGGTGAATTGACTGATGAACAATATGTTCAGATTTTAAAAGAAGCAGGTTGTTATATAAATGACGCAGTACTGGGATCGGTTGATCGAATTTTATCGTTAGCATTTTTTGATGATAAATCGAAGCCTAATAAAGTGAGCTATGGTGACACAGAGATTACTGAACATCATGCAGGTAGTTATCGGTTTAATGATAAAATCAAGGCAGAATTAGAGAACAATGATTTTAAGATATTGTTTGAAGATGCTATTAAAACGGGGCTACTTAAAGCAGAACAATATGATGCAAGTCAGCCATTTACCATTGGCTGTCGTTATGAACGAAAAGATGCTTGTCGTTTGCTAAACTTCAACAAGTGTGTTCCAGGTCAAAACATTGGCGGATATTTTATTGATAAAGATCACGATACGTGTCCAATTTTTATCACATATCATAAGAGTGAAAACATTAGCGAAACTATTCAATACGGTGATTATTTCAAGAATCCAAGTGTGATGCACATGTATTCAAAGAATAAGCGGCGGATTGAGGGAGCTGAGATTCAAAAACTTTACCGTGGTGTTGAAGAAGGCAAGCCAGCATTGGACATGCACATGTTTGTTAAAAAGTCTGATGATGAAGGGACCTCATTTATCTATTTAGGGCCATGTGAAATTATTAAGGATTCAATGCAGCAAGAGTTCTCTAAACGCCAGGATGGCAAAGAGGATCCGATTGTTTCAATGGATCTGAAATTAGCTGTCCCAGTTGATGCGGATAGATACTATATGTTGACAGAAAAATAGTAGGCATCATTATATAATTTTCGGGTATAATAATATACGTCTATTAAATTATGAAATGGAAACATATAATGCCTATTACAAAGTATCAAGTTTATTATCGAAAATTGAAAGATATATTGAATAGTATAAAGGATAGGGAAGGGTATCCTAATGACTCCTTAGCCTTTGCACACTGGTTTTTGAAGCATCAGGTTGGATTAGATGATCAACAAATTGGTGAAGTTATAATTGATGGGAATGGTGATTATGGAATAGATGCTGTATATTTGAATGATAAGAAATTGCATGTATATCAATTTAAGTTTCCAACAGAAAAAAATATCAATAAGGAAATAGAGCAAGGTGATATACTGAAAACATTTAATGGCTTTGATGCATTGGTTGATAACAAATATAAATCTGGTAAAGCTAATAAAAGTTTTATTGCAATGAAAGAGTATCTGCGTGACGAAGAAGTATATGAATTTAACATAAATTTTGTTAGTTATAATAAAGGAATAAAATCAAATGCAAATGTAGAAGTATTAAGGAACAGAAGTTCTCAATATGAAGATGATTACGATTTTAGATATAAACTTTATGATAGAGATACTATACTAAATATTTTTGAAAAATCTCAAAAAAATACTTCTGTAGATGTGAAACTAACATATAAAAATATGGCGAATTCTTATGCAGGAGAAAATATTGAATCCAGCGTAGGTGTTGTTAACGCGGCAAAACTTGTAGAGTCTGTCAAAGATGAATTGTCTGTTGTTTTTGATGAAAATATTCGATTATATGAAAGTGATTCAAAAGTGAATGAAGGAATCTATAAAACTGCTAGTGGAAATGATACATCGGGAATGTTTTATTATTACAACAATGGAATAACATTTATCTGTGACGATTATAAGAATAGTCCCAATAATAACACGTTATTTATGAAAGGGGCCTCTATTGTTAATGGGTGTCAAACGGTGACGACTTTGGCACGAGCATATGATGACTCTAGGTTAAGAGATGATGCAGATCTTTTAGTAAGAGTAATAAAGATAAAAAAATATAGCGAACGAGCCAAAATAACAAAATATTTAAATTCGCAGACACAAATTAAAGAAAGCTATTTTATAGCAAATCATCCAATTGTGAGAGATCTACAGGAAGATTTATTGAAAGATAATTATTATCTTGAACGACAAACTAATGAACTATCTCATAAACAGAAATACGATTCTGAATATTTAAAGGGGAAAGAATTACAAGTATTAAAATTGTCAGATGTAATTCAACGTTATACAGGATATTATGTTGATAAATACGCTCATATTGCCAAGAGTGGTAAGGGAGCATTATTTGAAAATGATAATATTGAAGAAATATTAGGGGAGATTAATGCTGCAAAGGTAATCAAGTCGCTTGAAACATATGAAACGATTTCAGGTGTAATTACGTCGTACAGGCGTATGCGAAGAAATAGTGAAAAAAATGATTTTTTACATTATCTAGGTGTAAAAAAAGAAGAATTTATATTTAATGAGTATTTATTCGTTAATACAACGGATATTCTATTACTAAATACGGTTCATAAGTTATCTGAATTAGATGAAGAGGCGGAAATAAATACGTTGATTAAGGTTGGGATTTTAATAATTCGAGATGTAATAAAAAGTAATGATGGCTATAAACAGACCCCACCTGCTACTTTAATGAAGAGAAAAGCAGTGTATGAATCTGTAAGAAAATATATAGAAGAGAACCAAGTATCATTAAAAAAATTGATTCAGTAGGCATTTAGTAAGTAGAGATGACGAGCCTAGGACTTGGCATAAATGAGCAGAGGTTAACAGCCTCTGCTCATTTTTTGTGGCTCTTTGTCAACCACTGTGTAAAGAGTAAAATTTTTAGAGAAGCTCTGTGAGAATAGCTTAAGCTGTCTTTCCTGATTTAGAAAAAGGAGATCCTTTAGCAGTTAGCTTTACAGTTGATATCATATTGTCTGAAGTGGAAAGTTTTAAAAAACTCTCATCTATCATAAAGGTAGCTAAGTCTAAGGATAGCAAGCAGTTAGAACTGAATATGGATAGCCATGTTGTATATGTCTATTTACCAGAAAAGCAGTATAAAGCTTATGTGCAATCGACTAATTATCCTGAAATAGCTTTAAGTATGGTTATTTTTCCTGCTGTGATCGAACTGTTGAATAGGGTAGCTAGTTCTGGTTTGTCTGAGCTAGAGGATTACAAGTGGTATCAAGTGTTAGACCGAAAAGTTGAACTTTTAGGACATAGTATCGATGAGTTAAAAGATCAACGTATTTCAGCGATCGTATTAGCACAGTTGATCTTAGATGATCTACTTGAGCGTTCATTTGAAGAAGTGGGGGAATTATTTAAAAATGAGGATTAAGTTATTTACGGAAGAATTTATTGAAGCTTTCGGCAGAGATATAGATGATGAATATGAAAAATTATATCGGACAGGCGACAAACAGGCATTACTTGAGATATTTGAAAAAGCGCCGACATACGAAGCTGACATCCCATTTGATTTCCATGAATTAACAACACCGAATGACTATATCAATAATACAAAGCTCATATATGGATCATTACGTGAACTGACTCCTGCTCAAGCTTCTAAAGAAAATTTATGGTTTACTTTAGCCAACACAGTTTACCTAGATTATACACTAAAGCTATTATCAAGTAATGATCGCACAAAGGTAAAAAATGCGTTACTTTTGAAGACTAAGCGTGAACAATTGATCCAATGTATTTCCAAATATTGGTGGTTAGGCTATCTACTGTATGATGAAAAAAGCGATGACCCGTATGAATTAATGGAATTTTTCTGTGCAGAGAATGCATTAGGAAAAGCTGTAGGGTTCTTTTCCAGTAAGCTAACTTCAAACAAAGAGGTCATGCTTGGAATAGTAAAGGGTATCAGAGATAGACAAGATGTTATCAAAAATCAGAGCTGGAGTTATGGTTTTATAAATGGACATTTTAATGCTGTTGGTGGTGTCAAGATCTTAGATATGATGACTCAAGAAGAGGTATATCAGGAAACACTAGCATTTATTGATGAGATCGTAGCTGATCCTTCAATGATACCACCAACACAGCGAAACAAAATTTTGCGAAGATAGTTTTTATGATAGTAAATACAATTAAGGGCGAATATATCCATATAGTGGTAGCTATCCGTCCTATTTGTGCTCTATATAAAAGGATGATTCCCGTAAATGATGCCACGCAACGCATTTGCATTGAGATCTTTGGTGAGAAGCCACCATCTTGGCATCATTATGGTGACTGGTTCAAATTCACAGGCTTTGATGTGTTGCATGACATTGACGCGAAGTGAAACAAAAAATGAATTTGGGACCGTCTTCTGTTTTTTAGCAATACTATCTAGCGTGGGTGGAACTGGTCTTCGAAGCTCTCGCCACTTCTTATCTACGTGATATTCAAGGATGGCTGAAGCATAGGAAAGTGATTCTGCTAGATCCATTTTTTCAGTTCGGATGACTAGTTTTTGAATGTCTAAAACAAAAAAATCATAGCCTTCCTTGTCATTAGCGACTGCAAAAGCTGGAAAATGGAGCACGACCTTAGGTTTTAGTGCCATATATATTTCCCCCTTTTATTTTATATTTAAGTAAATAGATTTACTTGGGACTTCACTGTAGCACTTTTAGTAAGTAAAAGGGGGATAATTAGTAATTTGTTATAATTTCTAGACTTTAGATACAATAATGTGTTTAAGTTAATGCGAAATTTAGGTCGTATGACATGATCACGTTACTAAAGAGATAGAAAGTAAATTAGTTGATGGATTTCAGAAAAGAACGAAAAGCTACTTATGCTGCAGCTAGTAGCGGCATTCGTGCTGTTATTGCCACGTATTTTAATTTTCCGATATGGTTACTCATACTTCCAGTTTTGGGTGCGACTTATTTAAGTGCATGTTTGCTAAAATAGTTTATGTGTTAAGGCTGTCTTTCATGGATGGCGTATTTTTGTAGTGTTAAAATTATACAACGATAACTATTGGATGATAAAATATAGATATAAAACAATAATTTTTTAGGTATTATATTTGCTCTAGGAGGTGCCTTCATGAATGGATGGAAAGAAGTATTAAGTATTTTTGCAGTGACGATTAGTGTTGGATTGCTCATTGGGATGCTACTTTTGATCAATTCAACTAAAAAGATCGACAAGAGCCAACAAGAGATCCGCCAAGAAAAAGTGACGCAAGCCCAATCGGAACGAAGCAGTGAGTCTAGATCAAAGGCATCAAGCACCACAGTAGAAGTGCCAGAAGCTGAGACGACTTATGATACGACCGAAGAAGTAGCGCCTGCCGTAGAGAATACAGGTGAATATGAGATTGTTGGTGATCCGATCGACTATACCGATGCGCCAGGTCCCCAAGCGCCAGCGTGGTACTATGAGTGTGATGCCAAAAACCATCGGACGCAGTATATTGAGCGTATTCAATCAGACAAATCAACGGATGAAAGACCAGTCTATTGTGGTTCATTTATCTGTCATACAGACCATTTTTATCAAGATTTTGAGAATTTATTCTATATCTCCCCAGAAAAAGAAGCATATATTTCTTCACTGCAAGAATCTTATCGGCAAAGTAGTAGCGATTAAGGTTGTCCCATTTTTGAGAGGCAATTGGACAAACCTGTGTTACCCATACAACATATGTATGATATTAAATAAGGTCTACAGAAAATCTCGTTTTCTGTAGACCTTATAATTTTATCTCAATGAACGACGATAACCAGCTGCTTGCGCCTCGGCATCAGTGTTGAAATAGACCGCATTTTCTGAGTTCATACGGTAGCCCCGTTGCCCGGGAACATGATAGATCATGCTTCGAGAATTACCGACGATCGTTCCTTGTGCATTAGCATCAGCGGTGTTCATATCGCCATTGTTGACCGGTGCATTCCCAGCTTGGCTATTGTTGTCGTTATTGTTAGCTTGTGCTTGTTCAGCTTGAGCCTGAGCAGCGGCACTTTCACTAGCTCGACTTGCTTCTTCTTGCGCGATACGTTCACTTTCGGCTTCCTCACTCTCGGATTCGGCAATATTTTCTGACTCTTCACGTTCACTTTCAGCTTCTTCGCTAGCAGCCTTTTCGCTTTCTTCTTTAGCAATGCTTTCTGAACGTGCTTCAGCTTCTGAACTATCTTCGCTACCACTAGAGCAAGCTGTCAAAAATGAAAATGATAGAAAAATAATTGCGATAACACTCAATAAAGAGTGCTTTTTAGACGTTTTCTCCATAATGACATACCCCTTAGATTTATTTTTAAATATAATTTAATTTCACTAAAATGGTAGGGGTTTCACAAAAGGAGATCGCTGTATAAAACCGCTAATTTAGTGTGATCGTACTAAAAAAGAGCACGCTAGAAAAACGTGCTCTTATCGGCTATCTGTAGGCTTTACGGTAACCAGCTGCTTGGGCTTCAGCTTCGGTGTTGAAATAGACCGCATTGGATGAATTCATACGGTAGCCTCGTTGGCCCGGAACGTGATAGATTATGCTATTGGCATTGCCCACGATCACACCTTGTGCATTGGCATCTGCGGTATTCATGTCACCGTTATTGACGGGGTGACCGCCTCCATTTGAGGCAGCAGGCTCTACAGTAGAGCTTTGATCAGCTGCAGTTTGTGCAGCAGCGACGCTTTCTGACTCAGCTTGTGCCTGTACTTTAGCACTTTCGCTAGCTCGACTGGCTTCTTCTTTTGCTACGCGTTCACTTTCTGCTCGGGCTAAACTTTCTGATGAAGCTTGTGCTTGAGCAATGCTTTCGGATGCTGCTTTGTTACTTTCAGCTTCTTCACTGGTTTTCTTTTCACTAGCAGCTTTTTTCTCTCTCGCTTTGCGTTTAGATTCAGCTTTAGCAGACGAGGCGATACTTTCGGAACGCTTTTTAGCTTCATCTGCTTTCTTTTTGGAACTCAAACTAGCCTGTGCTTCTGAACTATCAGCTTCTGTTTTAGTGGTTGGCGCAAAGGCTCCACATAAGATAAAGGCTAACACCGCAACGATGATGCTAGCTTTAGCGTGGCGTTTTTTTTTGGCTTGAATTTCCAAAAATAAATACTACTGATGAGAGCGCATAAAAAGATAAATGCAAATAAACTACTCACTATCAAAACTCATTTATATGAAAAATAATAAAGCTTAATTTTATATTAAATCGTACGCAATACGCAACCACTTGCAAGCAGTGGGCGTAGATCTTGTCTATTTGTTGTACTACAACAGTCGTGTCTTAAGTGGACAACAAAAAAGAATACAGCAGGAAGAGTCTTTTTTTCGCCGAAAAATCCATATCTAAAAGCAAGTGAGTGGGGCTGGCTGATCGATGCTTTGCCAAAGGGTCGATCTGAGGATGGAGTAGAAATCTGGGGAGCGCCTACGCAAAGAATCACTTTATTGGTACCAAGACTGGATAAAACGGCAAAAATAAAATTTGCGCAACGCACCAATTCTAAAAAAAGTTTTGGTGCTTTTTGCGTATTTTATAAATAGAGCGTTCAAATCATTGACAAGCTAAAAACTTATGCATATTATAAGGGGAATCAAACGGATGCCTAATATGAAAATACCGCTATTTCACTGCAATCTTACGCCGATCGTAGCCGAACTTTTAGCGCTAAGATCGGTTGTAAGTAACCATCCAATGGACATCTATTGGGAAGGTGATGGGATGTATTTTTGGGATAATTTTGGTAATACTCGTTACTGGCAAATGCAAAAAGCTGGCCCAACTCAGATCGTCGAATGTAGTGTGAAATTTGATTACGAAAAAGATCTACTAGATCTGACAGACCTTGAGCAAGAACGCGTATTGGCATTTAGTAGTTATTTAGCAGGCTTTTCCGAAACGACACCCGTAGGAATAAAAATCGATTATCTTTGTCAAAAAGCCAAGTTAAAAGTTGTTCGGGGATTTGGTAGATATGACAAGACACCCCAAACAACCGCTTTCCATGACAAATATGGAAATTTGAGTAATCGGATCAAAGTCATTTATTGTAGTAAACCAGGGTATAATGAGCTATTACAAAGTGCAAGAATAGCAAGGGAGGAAGATCTATGGTCAAGTCAGTACGTGAGCGTTTAGATGAGCTAGCACGCCGATTAGAAGAAGATCCTGAGTTTCAAAAAGAATTTAGTACAGGATTTGTTCAATATGCTAATCAACGTCATGTTCGTCATGTTTATGGTATGGGACCATTAGTTGTCAGTGAGATCCATACTAATCAAGGACCTGAGAGAACTGACTATCTTGAAAGTGGTGAATGTGGTCAAGGAGTAGTACGGGGGTGGCAACAATGGAAGCTAAAAATGTAGAGTTTCAAAAGTATCAGATCCATAAATTGGTATTTCAGCGCCAAGAAAAGGCCGAGATATTAGTTGCAGATAAGGGGAAAAATCTCGAAGTTAGCAGTATGATTAAAACAACGCCTGATAATAAAAATGCTCGGGTTGAATTGACGACCGTGTATCACGGAAAACGTGAAGAACTTTATTTAGAATTATGGGGGTATTTTACGCTTACGACCAAGCTCGAACGTAATGAGATCACCGATTATTTAGGCTTAAATGGGGTAGCGCTGTTATTGCCGTATGCTCGAAGTATTATCTCCATGGTCTCAGTTTTGGATGGTAAAGATGCGCTTTTGATGCCAACGGTCGATGTACTAGGCTTGCTAAAAAGTACCGAGACATTTGAAAATAATCAAAAAACGTAACTTCACGCTAGCTCAGCGAAGTTACGTCAAAAGGAGGTTATTGTAAAATATAGCCGTCAGCGAGTTGGCAGAACTCGTTGACTTGTTTTTCTTCCCAAGCTTGATCTTTACCGAGCTCAGTTGCCATGATGTGAGCTACTTTAGGCGCCATTTCCTTTGCGACCCGAGCATCAAGATACAGGGCGCGGATCCGACGCGCTAACACATCGTCTAGCGTTTGTGCCATCTCTTCGCGCACTGCCCAGACTACTTGGGCTCCGGTAAATTCGTATTTAGGATGAAGTGGTAAGGCAAGTTCAGGCTCTTCTTGTAGGCGTAAGATGGCTGCTTGGTCACTTCCGTAAACATAGCGCCAATCTTTGCGTTCGGCTTCGGTCGTCTGTTTAGCACCGTGGATCTTTAACTCACGAGTCACACAATCTTTTGGTGGGAGTTCGGCTACCTTGATGGCTAGATCAACTGTTTCTTCGGCCATTTGACGGTAAGTCGTCCATTTACCACCAGTGATCGTGATCAGCCCCGACTCATTTGAAAAGAGTTTGTGGCTTCGTGAGATCTCTTTAGTCTTATCGCCGTCACCATCTTTTGGTGCAGCTAATGGACGTAAGCCAGCATAAGCAGCCAAGACATCAGCCCGAGTTGGTTTGCGTTCGAGATATTCACCGGCTGTTTCAAGGATAAAATCGATCTCTTCATCCAGTGGCCGTGGCTCTAAGGTGAATTCTTTTAGTGGCGTGTCCGTTGTGCCTAAGATGACTTTATTATGCCATGGCACACAGAACAAGACCCGTCCATCAGAAGTTTTCGGGACCATGATCGCATCATTGCCCCCTAAAAATGATCCATCGACGATCAAGTGAACACCTTGCGAAGGTCGTACGGTAGCTTGATGATCTTTGGTATCCATCTCAAGGATCTGGTCAACAAAGATCCCGGTTGCATTGATGACAGCTTTACCACGTAGACTGAACTCTTCGCCGGTAAATTCATCTTTTACGGTGACACCAGCTACTTTAGCGAATTTCTTTTGGACCGAAGTCACTTTGACGTAATTGACCAAAGTTGCCCCGTATTCAGTCGCAGTCTGCATGAGATTGACAGCTAGTCGTGAATCGTCGAATTGACCATCATAGTACATCACACCACCGACCAATTTATTATGCTTGATCTGTGGGATCGCATCGATGACCTTTGCCTTGGAATATATCTTAGAGCGACCGATATTTAATTTACCGGCTAGGGCATCGTAGACTTTCATTCCAACACTGTAAAATGGCTGTTCCCACAACTTGTAGTTGGCGATGATGAATTTTTGGTTCTTGACCAAATGAGGTGCATTTCGTGCTAAGCGTCCCCGTTCATGTAAGGCTTCCCGCACTAAGCGGACATCACCTTGGGCTAAATAGCGTACCCCACCGTGGACGAGTTTGGTCGAACGGCTTGAGGTCGATTTAGCAAAGTCGCTTTGTTCTAATAAGACGGTCTTGTAACCACGTGAGGCTGCGTCGACAGCGACACCTAAGCCAGTTGCACCCCCACCGATAACGATCACGTCCCAGCCATCAGGATTGTTTTTTAGATATTCAATATTTTTTTGTCGTGAAATAGGCATCAAATCACTCCAATCTAATTGGATTATTCAAAGTAACGTGTTGCAGCGACTGCTTTTTGCCAACCGCCGTACAATTTATTGCGTCGTTTGTCATCCATTTGGACTTCAAACCGTTTGCCATCTTTGATAACTGCTTTGATCTCATCAAAGTCTTGCCAGTACCCCACGGCTAAACCAGCAAGGAAAGCTGCACCAAGAGCGGTCGTTTCCAAGTCACCTGCACGTTGGACTGGGGTATTTAAGATATCTGCTTGGAATTGCATCAAGTAGTCGTTGTTAGCGGCGCCCCCATCGACTTTGAGCACTGGAATATCGATCCCCGTATCTTCTTCCATTGCACCGAGGATATCGCGGACTTGGTAGGCGATGCCTTGTAAAGTTGCTTTGATGAAATCTTTTTCGGTCGTCCCCCGGGTTAAACCAAAGACCGCGCCCCGGGCATCTTGGTCCCAGTAAGGTGCACCTAGTCCAACGAAAGCAGGCACTACGTAAACTTCATCTTCATTTTTGGAAGCAAGTGCGGCAGCTTCTGATTGACTGGCTTTTTCGATGAGTTTTAGACCATCGCGCAACCATTGGATCGATGAACCGGCAACAAAGACCGAGCCTTCAAGCGCATAGTTGATCTCACCGTTGATCCCATAACCGATCGTGGTCAACAGGTTATTTTTAGATAATTGTGGCTTGTTGCCGGTGTTCATCACGATAAATGAGCCAGTGCCATAGGTGTTTTTGACCATGCCAGGTTCAAATGCCATTTGGCCAAAGAGGGCGGCTTGTTGGTCACCAGCCATTCCGGCGATCGGAACTTTAGAACCGAAGAAATGATAAGTTTTAGTCAAGCCGTAGATCTCTGAGTTAGAAACGACTTTAGGTAACATTTCCCGGGGAATATTCAAAATATCCAAGATTTCTTGGTCCCATTCTAAGGTGTTGATATTAAAGAGCATCGTCCGACTGGCATTGGAGTAGTCGGTCACATGAACTTTACCGTCAGTTAATTTATAGACTAACCAGCTATCGATCGTCCCAAAGAGCAATTCGCCTTTTTCAGCGCGCTCTTGAGCTCCGGGAACATGATCGAGGATCCAGCGTATCTTGGTCGCTGAGAAGTAAGAGTCGATGATCAAGCCGGTCTTTTCATGAAAGAGATCTGAGTAGCCTTGTTCTTTCAGCTCATCGGCGATCTGAGCTGATTGGCGCGATTGCCAAACGATCGCATGGTAGATCGGTAGACCGGTTTCTTTATTCCAAACGACCGTAGTCTCACGTTGGTTGGTGATTCCGATCCCAGCGATCTGTTCTGGTTTGACCCCTGATTCGATAAAGGCACCTGCGATCACCGATTGGACGGAATTCCAGATCTCGTGTGCATCGTGTTCGACCCAACCAGCTTCAGGGAAATACTGGGTGAATTCTTTTTGACTGGTTCCAATGTGGTTACCTGCTTTATCGAAGATGATCGCCCGTGAGCTGGTAGTTCCTTGATCGATCGCCATAATATATTTTTCCATGTGGTCATCCTCCTTATTTGTAAACACTTTCTTTGATGAGTGTATCGTGCACAATTAATAAAAGTCAATTACTTAGCTTAACCGTTGATCCAAACGTGGACAAAGCTTGCCAAGATCCCACCGCAAAGTGGTCCAACGATCGGTACCCAAGCATAGCCCCAGTTAGCATTAGCTTTATGGGGAACGGGTAGGATGCTGTAAGCCAGACGTGGCATCAGGTCACGGGCTGGATTCAAGGCAAAGCCAGTCGTTCCACCTAGACTTTGACCAACGACCATGATCAAAAGACCAACGATCAGCGGTTTAAGTCCAGTGGTGAAATTTCCCAGGTTAAGCAAGATCAAGATAAAGAAGAAAGTTGCGATGCATTCGTTCAAGACGTTAAAGAATGGGCGATCGATCGCAGGACCGGTGGCAAAGATGCCGACTGAGTTACCATCTTTGTTTGGGGTAGCTTGGAATTGAGGATAATAGTATAAAATAACGAGTGCTGCGCCGGCAAAGGCCCCGAGACCTTGACCTAAAAGATAAGGTAAGACCTCATTCCAAGAAAAGAGACCAGCACTAGCAAAACCTAGTGTTACAGCGGGATTTAAGTGTCCTTGCGAGCCCATTTGACCAGCGGCATAGACGCCAAAGGTCACCGCCATGCCCCAAGCAAGCGTGATAAACATCCAGTTTTGGCCCCGAGCATAATTATCTTTTAAATTAACACCGGCACCACAGCCGACCCCTAAGAGGATCAAGATCATGGTTCCGAAAAATTCACCTAAAAAGCCTGACATATTATCCATCTCCTTTTATTTGTAATAGTTCTAGTTGTTTTTCGATCTCGGGCAAGTCAACCCCAGCTTGGAGTAGGGAAGCTGCAACATAAGCCCCTTCGATCAAAGCTGTATCGTACAAGTGGACTGGCTTTGTGCTAAATTCGCCTGCCATTTCGAGATTCATCTTAGCACTACCAAGATCATAAAAGGCTAAGATCTCACTAGCTGAATTGTCTTCTAAAGCTGCGGTGATCTTATCAAGACTAGTACCGATCTCATGGTCATCGGTACCGCCAGCAAAAGTGATCGCAATATCGGGTGCAACTTGTTGGAGCAACTTAGGTACACCTTGGGCGATCTGTTCAACGTGTGAGACGATCAAGATCCCATAACTCATTTAAGCTCGCCCTCCGTTTCTAATAGTGCTTCAAAAAGGTAACCACTTGAAACTGCTCCGGGATCGAGGTGGCCCACTGAGCGTTCTCCTAAATAAGAAGCCCGACCGCGTTTAGCAACGAGTTCTTTAGTTGCTTCGACTGCTTGAGCAATCTTTTCAGATGTTAGTTGCCCAGCTGCGTATTCGGGCACAACGACTTCCCAAACATCGACCATTGTTTTGTCACCAAGCTCAGCCCCACCACGTTGCTTGATGCCTAAGACCACAGCTTCCAAGAGTTCACTGAGTTCAGCCGTTGTATTGCTCTTTTTGGCCATTTCTAAAAAGGCAGTTCCATACAAAGGTCCAGCAGCCCCACCAACTTTACTGATCAAAGACATTGCGACTAATTTGAGTCCAGTGGTCAGATCGGCTGGATTTTTGGTCGCAAGTGCTTCAGTCACCGCACGCATGCCTCGAGCCATATTATTGCCGTGGTCGCCATCGCCGATCGGGGTATCTAAGTCGCTGAGATAAGCTTTCTTAGCGGCGATCTTAGCTTCAAAATCATTCATCCAGGTAGTCAAAGTTTCAACTGTTAGTTCCATATCAAATTCCTCCTTACCAAGCGATCGTATCGACTTGATAGTTTAAATATTCGAGCCATTTTTCATCGGCCAATTCGAGGACGGTCAATGAGATCCCTGCCATTTCGAGCGAAGTCATATAGTTGCCAACTTTGCTGAAAACAGGGGTGATATCTTTTGCTTTGAGCCAGTTAAAGACATCATTGCTGAAAATGTATTGTTCCATCAAAGGTGTTGCGCCCATACCGTTGATGAGCACAGCGTATTTTTTAGTAGCGTCAAACTGTAGAGCTTCGTCGAGTTTTGTGAGCATTTCTGCGACTAGCTCTTTAGAAGGGTGGAGTTTTTCACGGCGATAACCAGGTTCACTGTGGATACCGACTCCATATTCGATCTCGTCATCGGCTAATTCAAAGCCTGGTTTGCCAACTTCAGGAACAGTTGCGGCACTCAAAGCCACCCCTAAAGTCTTGAGATGTGGCATGACTTCTTTAGCGAGGGCTTCGATCTCAGCTAGGTTCGCTCCTTGATCAGCAGCCGCTCCTAAGATCTTATGCATCAAAACTGTCCCTGCGACACCGCGTTTGCCTTGGGTGTAAAGACTATTTTCGACTGCGATATCATCATCGACAACGATCGAGCTGACTTTGATGTCGTCTAATTCGGCCATGTCTTTTGCCATCTCAAAATTCATCACATCACCCGAGTAGTTTTTGATGATCAAAAAGACACCAGCACCAGTATCACTTGCTTTGATCGCTTCATAGATCTGATCAGGTGTCGGTGAGGTGAAGACTTGGCCACAGACAGCGGCACTCAACATACCGTCACCAACAAAACCAGCATGAGCCGGCTCATGGCCACTACCGCCTCCACTGACGAGCCCAACTTTTCCCTGCATGGAAGCACGATCGGCCCGTACAACAGCTGTCGTTTCTGGCAGTTGCGTTAGGTAGGTCGGATAAGCTGAGACTAGGCCGGCGACCATCTCAGATACGACATTGCTTGGATCATTCATGATCTTTTTCATGTTATCATCTATCCTTTCTTTTATTGACAGCTCTATTATATAATGTAAGCGTAAACATCGTAACGGACAGATTTTACGTTGTGTCCGACAAAGGTTTTGGGGATGCGCTAGAATTAAGGGGCGAGGTGATGAGATGGAATTACTGAATTCAAAGGGGCAGATCATAGATGACCTTAGACGTGGGGTACAGCTCGTTGCGCCTGATCTAAAACTTGTTTCCCAGACGACAGGTTTTATCGCTAAGAGCTTTGCCGATAAGACAGTTCCCGTGATCGCTTTAGGTGGGGCTGGGCATGAGCCGGCTGATTGGGGCTATGTAGGTGAGGGGATGCTGTGTGCTTCAGTCACAGGGATGCTGTTTAGCCCGCCAAGTGTAGCGGAGATCATTCGTGTAACTAAACAAGTGACTAAGCAAAAACAAGCCTTCTTTATTGTCAAAAATTTTCCAGCTGATGTAGAAAATTTCACTCAAGCTAGTGTGTGTTTGCAAAAAGAAGGCTGGCAAGTGGCCAGTTGTGTTGTTAATGATGATATTTCAGTTGATAGTGAGTTATTAGAAAAAGAACGCCGTGGGTTAGCCGGGGCTGTTTTAGTTGCTAAGATCTTGGGCTATTTGGCGCAACAAGGGGCGAATTTATCCCAGTTAAAGCAAACCTCAGAGCAGCTCGTGGCTAATTTGACGACACTGGGGGTCGCTTTTTATGGGTCCGAATTTCGGGTGACTTTGAAAAAGGAATTTTCCCTAAAAAAAGATGAGAT
>Mack_p2__coassemble_709_pt1 | contig 36652 bp, 35 predicted proteins | sample Mack_p2__metabat2_low_PE_020 | metagenome-assembled genome bin Mack_p2 | reverse complement strand
AAGTCGTGCTGCGAATTGCAGCTCCTAGGAAATAACCCCATCACAACTCCGAGGCAAAAAGCGCCTCAAAGTTGCGCTGCAGTTATTTCTACGGAGCTAAGCGCAATTCTTCGCACTGTGTATTTATAGCATGATCCCGACGGTGTAGTGGATGATCATAGTGATGATCCCTACTATCAAGTTGCGTAGGATAGCAGTCTTGACCATGCCATTGCCCAATTTAGCACTTAAATAGCCGGTCAGTGCGACTGAGACACAGACCGCTAAGATCGTGGCCGGCCATTGATATTGAACTGGACTCAAAGTCATGGCTGCTAACGGGAAGATCCCACCGATCGAAGCCGAGACTAAAGACGAGAGAGCCGCATTCCACGGATTCATATATTGCCCGAGATTTAGGTTGTATTTGATGCTGATGATGGTCTCAAGTGGCTTTTTTGACATCAGATCTTGGGCGATCAAAGCAGCAGTTTGTTCGCTTACGCCCCGTTCAACGTAAAACATTTTGACAGTTGCTAATTCACTTGAAAAATCAGTCTTTAATAATTGCTTTTCTTTAGCGACTGCCGCTTTTTCGGCATCTTTTTGCGTGCTGACCGAAGCGTACTCGCCAGCTGCCATCGAAAAAGCACAGGCTAGTAGATCAGAAAGCCCCGCGATAAAGATCGTAAATTGATCAGTCGTTGCCACCGCCACACTGAACAATACGCCGACCACGGTCAAGATCCCATCATTTGAGCCTAAGACCCCAGCCCGTAAGGTATTGAGCCGTTCACTCATTGAACTTGTCTTTTTCATCTGCGTCTACCCCCCAATAATTTTCCCGATCAAATATGTAACTGCCATCGTCAGTGTCCCCGAGATGACGTTGCGGATGATACCTTGCTTTTTATCAGCCTTACTTAAAATAGCTGCGCCCCAGCCAGTCAAAGCTAAAGCGATCAAAACAGCGATGAAGGTCGCAATGATCTTGATCTTTTCGGGAAACAGCGTGATCGCAAGCATCGGCAATAATGAACCAGTTGGAAATGAGACCATTGAAGCGATCGCTGCGGCATACGGGTCGATGATCTCATTGATATTTAAGCCATAGCGTTCGCGAACTGTGGTCACGAGTGGATCTTTTTGCATCATTTCTTCCGTTGCTTTTTGTGCTAGATCGGGTCTGATCCCTTGAGCTAAATATTTTTGTTTGACCATTTCAAATTCATGCTCATAGTTCAATTTTAAGCGTGCTTTTTCCTCAGCGACGGCTTGCTTTTCAGAGTCTTTTTGCGTACTAACTGAAACATATTCGCCCATTGCCATCGAAACGGTCCCCGCTAGCATTCCGGCGATCCCTGAGATAAAGATCCCATAGTTACTGGCAGAAGCCCCAGCTACCCCGACAACGATCCCAGCAACTGAGATGATCCCATCATTTGCACCCATGACACTCGCACGTAAAATATTGACGCGCTGAGCTAAAGTCAATTTACTATCCATAATTGATAACCTCTTTTTTTAGAATGATTCTAAACTATATTCTACCGTAGAATTTAAATTTGTAAACAAAAAATTTAAGTTACCCAAAAATATTTCATCTGTATACCTATAATTATAGATCTAATGCTAATCTTTGTCTTAAGTTAACAATTTTGAGATAATTAAGAAGAGACAGTATCAGGCAAAGGGGGCAATGAAAATGAACAGGATAGGTAAATTGATCGTAAGTCTGTTGGTTGGTCTAGGCTTATTCTTCACTGCGAGTAGTACGGCTTTAGCAGATGGTGATTATCAAATAACTGACTATGATGCAACGGCAATTGTACGTGAAGGTGGCGAAATATTTTTTACCCAACGAATAACCTATGAATTTGATGGCGATTTTAATGGGGTATATTACGACCAAAACCTGACTAAAGTTACTGATGTCAGTGGAATTGAGGTCTCGATCACCCAGAATGGTCAAACGACTCAGTTGACTGAGAGCTCAACAGGGGAGAACAATACATTTACGCAAACAAAGACGGCAGATAATTTAAAGCTCAAAGTCTATCATAAAGTCAGTGATGATAAGTTGACGGTGAACTATCACTATGTTTTGAGTGGCTTGATCACGAACTATCAAGATACGGCTGAGTTGAATTGGAAGATCCTCGGTGCTGGTTGGGATGTGCGCTTGCATAATGTCAAGGTGACGGTGCAATTGCCCCAAGCTCCGATCAATGATCTGCAAGCTTGGACGCATGGTCCTTTGACCGGCTATACCGATGTTGATCGCAAGCAGGGTAAAGTGACGCTGACACTTGATGAACTTGATACCGATGAGATGTTGGAGACACATATGCTTTTCCCGACCTCGGTCACACCTATTAATCCGCAAGTGTCTAACGAAAAGGCAAAAGAAAGGGTCCAGCAAGCCGAGGCTAAGTTGGCTAATGAAGCTAATCAAAAACGTAAAGCTGAGGAAAAAAAGGCACGAATCATCAAAAATATTTTCAGTGGGCTTGTGTTCACCCTTTCACTATGCTTTATCGGGATCTTGGTGGCAAACCCGGGAAATAAAAAGACCAAATTACCGCCACTTAAGCATAGTTATGAGATCCCTAAGTATGCGCCTGAAGTAGCTTTTGCGGTATTAAACCAAATGCAGCCGAATAATCAAGCATTCAGTGCACATTTATTGGAGCTTGCGGGTCAAGGAAAGTTGGAGATCGTTGAAGCTTCAGGCAAAGAAAATTATGTGATCAAGTTGAAGGATAAGGCAATTTTAGAAGATAGCTTATTGCGTTTTCTCTTTAAGAATATCGGAAATGGGACTGAATTTGATCTAAAGACCCTTAAGCAGGTAAAAAACAAGCGCAGTAAAGCCAAGGCGCTTAGTAAAAAATTTGAGCAATGGGCTAAGCGGGTAAAACGTCAAGCTGATGCCTATAACTATATCGATAAAAAGACGCATACTTGGTGTATTACTGTTATGCTAGGTGCTTTTGTCAACTTAGGGATCTTATTGTTATTGGGAGTTATCTTTAGTGGAACGATCAGATGGGTCTGTTTAGGTTTAGGGATCGTGATCATTTTATTGAGTGCCAAGTATTTGATGACGCACTCGGGTTATACGCCAACGGGAGACAGAGAGATCTATGAATTACGGTGTTTCAGATCGATGTTAAAAGATGTTGGGCGTTTTGATCTGCGCGAAGTAGGCGACATTGTTTTATGGGAGCAGATCATGCCGTATGCAGTTGCATTTGGATTAGCGAAGAAGGTCATCAAGGCCTTGAAAGCCGAGTTTAGTGTAGCTGAATTAGAGACTGGTTTTGGTATTTACTATGCATTGTATTTTGCAGGTAGTTGGAATGACAGTTTCACCTCAAGTTTTGAACAAAGTATTGCGGCAGCCAATGTTGATTCATCGTCTAGTGGTAGTTCAGGTGGTTTCTCCGGTGGTAGTTCCGGTGGCGGTGGCGGCGGAACCGGCGGTGCATTCTAAGGCAGAGTGTGAGGCAAAGCGTTTAGCGCCGTAGAAATAACGGTATCCCAGCCATGAGGCGTATTTTGCCTCATGGCTGGGACATTGTTATTTCCTAGGAGCTGCTTTGCCGAACACGTTTCGATTCTAGTGCAGTGCTAAGAAATCTTAAGGTTTTCTTAGCACTGCTTTATTATTAATTTAAGTAAAAAAACGGATAATGATAATCAGGAATTATTGTAGCAGTTGTTCTTTGCTTAGTCAGAAAGAAAGCGTTATACTGATTAAGTAAAGTCATATTTTTAAAAGAGTATACTTTATGGAGGGCTTATGAAACAAACATTGTATTTAATGCGACATGGTGAAACATTATTCAACCAATTGGGTAAGATCGAAGGTTGGAGTGATTCACCACTTACTGAAAACGGTATCAAGCAGGCCAAGCGAGCAAGCGAATATTTTAAAGAAGTCGATCTTTCGGCGACTTATTGTTCAGCTTCTGAGCGCTGTTGTGATACTTTGCGTCAAGTTACGTCATTACCATATATGCGTCTAAAGGGATTGAAGGAACAAAACTTCGGTCTGCTTGAAGGTGAGCATAATTACCTACAACACTTGCGCCCGTATGGTGATCTTTTTGTTAAGTACGGTGGCGAAAGTGATTTTGAAGTTCAAGATCGGATCGTTACGACCTGTACTGAATTGATGCACCGTTCCAGCGGTCACACCGTTTTGGCAGTCACACATGCTAATGCGTGTTTACAATTTATCAAACGCTGGGATGACCAGCTCGAGCTCTCCAATATCCCAAATGGGGCGATCTTTAAATATGGCTTCGATAAAGAAAATGATACGTTTGAACTGTTAGAACAGGTAGAGTTGACGGTTTAGACAGGAAAGGGTGAGCTGATTGGCTTTTAAGAAAGATTTTTTGTGGGGTGGCGCAACGGCTGCCAACCAATATGAAGGTGGCTTTGCTGAAGATGGTAAAGGTCTAAATGCGGTCGATGTTTTAACGAACGGCTCAGCAACTGAACCACGTAAAGTTACGTGGAAAAGATCTGACGGCACGACGGGAGCAACTCCACTTGAATGGGGGAGCGATTTTGAACTGCCAGTAGGTGCAAAACCAGCGTTAGTCGACGGGTATTACTATCCAAGTCATACAGCGACAGATTTTTATCATCACTATGAAGAAGACCTTAAATTGATGGCAGAGATGGGATTTAAGTGTTATCGGCTCTCACTCAATTGGTCACGGATCTTTCCAAATGGCGATGAAGAAACGCCAAATGAAGCTGGGCTAGTCTTTTATGATAAGATCTTTGACCTATGCAAACAGTATGGGATGGAACCGCTGGTAACTCTTTCGCACTACGAGACGCCTCTTGGTCTGATCAATGACTATGGTGGCTGGAAAAATCGCAAGTTGATCAAGTTCTTTGAAAATTATGTGCGAACTGTCTTCACACACTATAAAGGCAAAGTGAAGTATTGGTTGACCTTTAATGAGATCAATGCCGTTGATCTAGCCCCATATATGGGAGCAGGCTTGTTGGATTCGAGTTTGCAAAGCCGGGCGCAAGCTGCGCATGATCAATTTGTCGCTAGTGCTTTGGCAGTCAAGCTAGCCCATGAGATCGATGAAAATATGCAGGTCGGCATGATGTTAGCTTATCAGCCGGTATATCCGTATACTTGTGATCCCGCCGATCAGATCAAAGTTATGGAATACAACCAAAAGATGCTTTTCTATGCTGATGTTCAAGCCGGTGGCCGCTATCCTGACTATAAATTAAAAGAATATGAACGTGAAGGTATCAAGCTTGATATTGCGCCAGAAGATCATGCTTTGCTCAAAGACTATCCGGTCGATTTTGTGAGCTTTTCTTGTTATGGTTCAAATGTCTTGACGACGCATGAACAAGAAGCTGTTGATAGTGGGAATTTAGGGATCAATGGGATCAAAAATCCTTACTTAGAGACCAATGCTTGGGGCTGGGCCACTGATCCTGATTGTTTGCGACTAGCTTTGAACGTTTTGTGGGATCGATACCACAAACCACTTTGGGTCGTGGAAAATGGCCTTGGTTGGAGTGATGAGCTCACAAGTGATGGTAAAGTTCACGATGATTATCGGATCAAATATTTAAATGCAAACATCCGGTCGATGAAAGATGCGGTCGAGCTAGATGGCGTCGATCTTATGGGCTACACGATGTGGGGCTGTATCGACCTTGTGTCCAATGGGACGGGTGAGATGAAGAAGCGCTATGGCTTTGTCTATGTCGATCGTGATGATTTTGGTAATGGTAGCTTGAAGCGGATCCCCAAAGATTCATTTTACTGGTATCAAAAAGTTATTGCTTCAAATGGTGAAGATCTGACGATTTAAGCAATTTTCCGGGTTATTTTTGCTATAATTAAGTGAAAATAGGGAAATGAAGTGATGCAGTGGGCAAACGAGCAAACGAGTTGATGGTAGGTACTTTACCGGATGTAGCTGGCTTTATCCGCGAAATGGCTGCCAGTAAACAGGCGATCTTAGCCAAAGCAGCGCAAAAAAAGCGCCAGTTACAAGCTTTTACCACCGAGGAACAGGGCGATCAACATACTAATTTCAATGCTAAAATGATCGAATTGACCCCTGAACAAAAACAAGCCTACCGAGTTCGTAATCTACAAGTAGATTATCAATTTGCAGTCCGAAAATTACGGCAAGAAATGGGGCTAGATCAGCCACATTTTGCATATAAAGCAGGCTTTAGCTGGGAACGGCTAAAAACGATCGAAGCCGGTGAAGCTTTGCCGACAACAGATGAATTATTGCGGTTAGCTGAGATCAGTGGGCGTTCAGTCCACCTTCGCTTTGATTAGAGTGTGATCCAAAGCGGTCAGCGCCGTACGGATAAGACAGCCTTCACCAGAATGGGCATTTTTGGTGAAAGCTGTCTTATTTGTTATGCGTTGCTTTAGTGAATGAATTTTCATTCGGAATTTAGTTGACTTTTGTCTTGTTGATGGTATTATATTAGATAAAATTTTACCAAAAACGAACGATGGAGGCTGTATCATGACTGAAGTGACCCGTGATTTTACGCATAACTTACCCAAAGCTGAATTGCATGTGCATATCGAAGGGACCTTAGAACCCGAACTAAAACTCAAATTAGCTCAGAAAAATAACATTGATATCGGTCAAAAGACGATCGCTGAAGTAGAGGAGAATTTAAAGTATGATGATCTTGCGTCATTTTTAGCGGTCTACTATCCAGCAATGGAAGTTTTAGTGCACGAAGAGGATTTCTATGAATTGGCAATGGCCTACCTCAAAAAAGCGGCTAAAAATAATGTGCGACATGCTGAAATCTTCTTTGATCCCCAAGCGCATACTAGTCGTGGCGTCAAATTTGAAACAGTCATCAATGGTTTATATCGCGCAACTGTAGATGCACGGGCGTTAAACATTGATGCGCGTTTGATCATGTGTTTCTTGCGCGATCTGTCCCGGGAATCGGCGCGTAAGATTTTACTTGAGGCCTTACCTTACAAGGATAAATTTATTGGGGTCGGCCTCGATTCAGATGAACACAATAACCCACCGATGAAGTTTTTCAATCAGTTCTGTACCGCTCAAGAGCATGGCTTACACGTTACAGCCCACGCCGATGTCGATCAAGTCAACTCATTAGAGCATATTCGTGAATTGTTAGAGGTTATCGGCGTTGAACGGATCGATCACGGAACTAATATTGTTGAGGATCCAGATCTAGTTGAATTTGCCGCTAAACAAGGGGTTGGTTTTACTTCATGTCCACTCTCAAATGACTTTATCGCGTCTGATATGAAGGGCAAAGAAGTGCTCGAATTGTTAGCAAAAGGCGTTAAAGTTTCGATCCATTCTGATGATCCGGCCTATTTTGGAGGCTATATTGGTGATAACTACTACGCACTAGCTCAAAAGTATGACTTAACTAAAGAACAGATCGTGGCCTTAGCTAAGAATTCCTTTGCCGCTTCCTGGATCAGCGAACAACAAAAAGCTTTTTATCTAGCAGAATTAGATGAATATTTAGCAAATAACTAGACAAGGTGAGTAAAATGGGCCAAAAAGTTGATGTGGGGCATGTAAAAGAAGTGATCCATGAATTGTATAATAGCTTAGCTGAACGTCCAGAACAAAGTGCGCGGTTATTGGATATTTTAGATGTGTTGGCACAAGTCTATAAGAAGATCGATCAAGAAGAATATCCAGAATATTTGGTGGATCGGCTTGTTAAATACATTTATGCAGTTGGTTTTAACAACAAAAGTCGCTTTTTAGGGCAGGACGGGAAACTTCTAGTCGAGCTAAGTGATGTTGCCAAAAAAGCGGGGCTAAATAGTCGCTATCGGGCTGATTATAGCGATAAATCCCAATTCTATGGCTTTTTTGAAGAATTTCCGCGGCGCTGATCCGTGTATATAGTCGTGCATCTCAAAGCAGTGCCTAGCGGATGACCCGCTTGGGGGAGCACTGTGTTTTCTGATTGACAAATCAAAAGTTTAACATTATATTATAGATAATCATTCTTATCTTAATTGATAAAGTAGTCAAAGTGCTTTATCCACATGAGAAGCTTGTCTTGGGGACAAGTTTATTTTGTGTGGAGTAGGCGCTTTTTTTATGCTTAAAGATAAATTTTACGGAGGGAAATAATGGCAAATACAGTGACTGAATTTGATACGATCGCGGCGATCGCTACCCCACCTGGAGAAGGGGCGATCTCGATCGTGCGTTTGAGTGGCGATGATGCAGTGACGATCGCTAACCAAGTATTTAAAGGCAAGGATCTGACTAAAGTTTCTAGTCATACGATCAATTATGGTCATTTTATCGATCCTAAAACCCGGGAAATAATCGATGAAGTAATGGTCTCTGTTTTGCGAGCACCTAAGACGTTTACGCGTGAAGATACGATCGAGATCAACTGCCACGGTGGGATCGTGCCCACCAATAAGATCTTACAAGTCTTATTGACCAATGGTGCGCGGTTAGCTGAACCGGGTGAATTTACTAAGCGTGCTTTCTTACATGGGCGGATCGACTTGGCGCAAGCTGAATCAGTGATGGATCTGATCCGCGCTAAGACCGACCGCTCGATGAAAGCTGCGTTGAACCAGCTTGATGGAAATCTTTCGCAATTGATCAAGAATTTACGGCAAGAGATCTTGGATGTACTGGCTCAAGTCGAAGTCAATATTGACTATCCTGAATATGATGATGTGGAAGAGATGACTTCTAAGCTGTTGCGTAAAAAAGCGATCGATGTTCGTGCAAAGATCGAACAACTTTTAGTTACCGCGCGCCAAGGCAAGATCTTGCGTGAAGGGTTAGCGACTGCTTTGGTTGGCCGGCCTAATGTTGGGAAATCCAGCTTATTGAATCATTTGTTACATGAAGATAAGGCGATCGTGACGGATATTGCTGGGACGACGCGAGATGTGATCGAAGAATACGTCAATGTTCGCGGTGTACCATTAAAATTGGTCGATACAGCCGGGATCCGCGAAACCGATGATATGGTCGAAAAAATCGGGGTCGAGCGTTCACGACAAGCGATCGACCGCTCTGATCTGGTGATGTTATTGTTAAATGCCAGTGAGCCTTTGACTACTGAAGATATCGAGTTATTGCAACTGACGCAAGCTAAAAAACGGATCATTGTCTTGAATAAGACGGATCTCGAACCAAAACTCGATCTCAATGAATTATATCAATACGTTGATAAAGCTGAAGTTCTCAAGACCTCAGTGCTAAAAAATGAAGGGATCAGCGAATTAGAAGAGCATATCGCTGCGCTTTTCTATGGCGGGATCGAAAATTCACAGGCGACAGTTTTAGTGACCAATGCACGCCATATTGCTTTGTTAGAACAAGCTAAGGCCGCTTTGGAATCAGTTTTAACTGGTTTGGATCAAGAATTGCCAGTTGATCTAGTTCAGATCGATATGACCCGTGCTTGGGAACTATTGGGTGAGATCACAGGTGATAGTTACCAAGATGAGTTATTAGATCAGTTATTCAGTCAATTCTGTTTAGGAAAATAAGGGAGTATTTATGCAATTTGGAGAAAAATACAAGGCAAAAGATTATGATGTGATCGTAGTAGGTGCTGGCCATGCGGGTTGTGAGGCAGCTTTAGCTTCAGCACGGATGGGTAATGAGACCCTTTTGATCACGATCAACTTAGAAATGGTGGCATTTATGCCATGTAATCCTTCGATCGGTGGTCCAGCTAAGGGGATCGTTGTGCGTGAAGTCGATGCACTCGGCGGTGAAATGGGTAAAAATATTGACAAAACTTACGTGCAGATGCGGATGCTAAACACCGGTAAAGGGCCAGCTGTTCGAGCTTTACGGGCTCAAGCAGATAAGAGTCGCTATTCGATCGAAATGAAGCATACGTTGGAAAATCAACCACATTTGACTTTACGCCAAGGGATCGTCGATGATCTGATCGTTGAAGATGGTGAAGTCAAGGGGGTTGTGACTAACACGGGAGCTTGTTATGGTGCGAAGGCAGTTGTCTTAACAACTGGGACTTCAGCTCGCGGTAAGATCATCATTGGTGAATTGATGTATTCTTCCGGCCCTAACAATACGCAAGCTGCGATCGAATTATCTAAAAATCTAGAACGTTTAGGCTTTGAACTCAAGCGTTTCAAGACTGGTACACCACCACGAGTAGATGGTAATACGATCGATTATGCTAAGACAGAGGAACAACCGGGTGATGTAGAGCCTCATCTATTCAGTTATGAAAGTGACGATGCCAACTATTTAGATGTAAAACAACAGCTATCTTGTTGGTTGACTTATACACAAGAGATGACACACAAGATCATTCGTGATAATCTCGACCGGGCACCGATGTTTTCTGGTGTGATCGAAGGGGTCGGCCCTCGCTATTGTCCTTCGATCGAAGACAAGATCGTCCGTTTTTCTGATAAACCGCGCCATCAGTTATTTATCGAACCAGAAGGCCGTGATACCGATGAATACTATATCCAAGGGCTGTCAACTTCTTTACCAGAAGATGTACAACAACAAATGGTCCATTCGATCCCAGGCTTAGAGCAAGCTGAGATGATGCGCCCTGGTTATGCGATCGAATACGATATCGTTTCACCATATCAGTTACGTCCGACCCTTGAGACCAAGTTGATCAAAGGGCTATACACTGCTGGACAAACTAACGGGACTTCAGGTTACGAAGAAGCGGCTGGCCAAGGGTTGATCGCCGGTATCAATGCGGGTCGTCATGCTTTAGGCAAAGAAGAGATCGTCTTGAAGCGTAGTGATGCTTATATTGGGGTCATGATCGATGACTTAGTAACTAAGGGGACAAATGAACCATACCGTTTGTTGACGAGTCGAGCAGAATATCGCTTGATCTTGCGTCATGATAATGCCGATCTACGTTTAACAGAACTTGGTCACGAGATTGGCTTGATATCAGATGAACGTTTGGCAGCTTTTGAAGCTAAGAAAGCTGAGATCGCTGCTGAAAAAGAACGGTTATCCAAGATCCGCATCAAGCCATCACCAGAAGTAGATGCATATTTAGAAGCTCATGGCGATCGTCCTTTGAAAGATGGGGTCTTAGCAAGTGATTTCTTGCGTCGTCCGTACGTGACCTATGCCGATCTGATGCAATTTATTCCAGCTGCACCAGAAGCCCTTGATCGGCGAGTGATCGAGCAGATCGAGATCCAATACAAATATGAAGGCTACATCAAGAAAGCCTATGAGAAAGTTGAAAAATTAAAGCGGATGGAAGCTAAGAAGATTCCAGAAAATATTGATTATATGGCGATCGAAGGCTTAGCTACTGAAGCTAAACAAAAATTAGTCAAGATCCAGCCTGAGACCTTGGCGCAAGCAAGTCGGATCAGTGGTGTCAATCCTGCTGACTTGTCGATCTTAGCGGTGTATATCGAACAAGGCAAGATCGCTAAAGTGAAAGATTAAGCGAAAAGACGGATAACTCCGGGAGAATGTTCCTGCTGAGTTATTCGTCTTTTTTGGTTTAAATTTCTAATGAGCGGATGCGCTCGATCTCCTTTGTGATGTCTTGGGCCCCACTGGGATCGCCCATCTGTTGGAGAATATCACGATATTTTTCAGCGGTAGAAAAATCTTGTTCACAAAGTGCTAAGAAGGCATAGGCAGTATTCAAAGAGTCGAATTGAAATAGTTCTTTATACAGAGGGCTCCCCTTTTCTATCCAGAGCTTTGCTTGGGGAAAGTCATTATTTGTGATGAGTAAAAGACTACAATTTTCGATAAGAGCGAACTTTAAGTGCAGTAAGTGAGGATAGTTAGTATTGATCGCTTGGAGTGCCATTTGAGCAATTGAGGCAGCAGTGTCTAAATCAAAGAAATAGAGAATATTGTTGAGCAAAAATAAGTCAAATTTTGTCCAAGTATCGATTTTTTTCAGACTTTGCCAAACCACACTGGCTTGTTCTTTAGCTGCAGAATAGTGACCGCGTTCAAATTCATAGATAGCGGCTAGAATCGTCTTAATATGGTAAACGTCTAAATCTTTATGTTAGGTATTGCTGATCGGAAATTTGGAGGTTAAGTTCATATTTATACTGAGGCAAGAGTTGTTTATCAGAATTTGATGACAGCTAGTTTGGCAGAAAAAAATAGAATTTCTCCTAAAAGTGAACGGTTATTGAAGCAAATTGACGATTTTTCAAGATCTAGAAGCATATGGTCAAAAATCAATGATCTTATGACGGCAAAAACTTGGCTTGGAAAATAAATATATGGAAATTTTTATAGAAGGTATAGTTAACATAGTATTCGTAAAGTATTTTTCTAAACCGGAATACTAGGTGAGTTCAATAAAAATTATGATATCCCTGCTTTTTATGGCTAAATTTGTTATGATTTAGGTATTGTAAAAAGAGAAGGGGTATTTTATTTATGGAAACATGGTTATTTTTGCTGCTGATCCTGGCAGTTTCTTTTTTTGGTAAGAACAATTCTTTGATCATTGCAACACTTGTAGTTATGGCGATCAAATTGATCCCGGCGTTATCTGAAAAGTGGTTCCCAGTGATCCAAGCAAGGGGGATCAATTGGGGGGTCACGATCATTTCAGTTGCGATCTTGATCCCAATCGCGACTGGTCAGATCACATTTCGCGATCTGCTAGATGCTTTTAAGATGCCGGCTGGCTGGATCGCAGTCGGGTGTGGTATCTTAGTTGCGATCTTATCCCGGTATGGCGTTGATCAGTTGGCGGCTACTCCACAAGTTACTGTTGCCTTAGTCTTTGGGACTATCTTAGGTGTAGTTTTCTTGCGTGGGGTCGCAGCTGGACCTGTGATCGCCAGTGGGATGACTTTTGTGATCATCAGTTTATTAGGTCTTAGTTTTAAATAATGTAAAAAACTCCTGCAATAAAAAATAATTGCAGGAGTTTTTGCGTATCTATATAGTGGAGGCACTTAAAGCAAGGTGGAATTATTCTTCAGATAATTCAGGTAAGCTACCGCGGCGAACGAAGTGGAGAACAAGTCCCACGACAAGGCCGACGAGTGCTGGGACCGCCCATGACATTCCGATGCTTGCGAGCGGTAGGTATGAACGCATATCAGCCACGACTAGCCCAACTTGGCTTTGGCTGACTACTTTTGGAAAAGCAACGATCATATCAAAGAAGGCTGGAACAACGGTACAAACAACGACTGTAAGATAAACGACCCCTTCTCGTTTGAAAAGTGGTGAGAAAACTGAGAGTAAGATCAAAACCATTGAGAGTGGGTAGAGGAACATCAACATTGGGGTTGACCAAGCGATGATCGTTTCGAGCCCAAAGTTAGCTGTTAAGAATGAAGATAAGCAACTTAAGAATAACCAAACATGGTAGCTGACCTTTGGAAAATGATTATGAAAATCTTGCGCAAAAGCAGCAACTAAGCCAACTGCAGTCGTTAAACAGGTCACTGTCAAAAGTGCGGCTAAAACAGCTTGACCCACTGGACCAGCGTAAGCATTGACGATTTGAGTAAAGGCTGTGCCCCCTTCAGGCGATAACTTGAATTGTCCTAGAGACATTGCACCTAATAAGATCAAGAGCAAGTAGATCAAAGCAACTGCCCCCATGGAGAAGAAACCTGATTTAGCCGTAACGAGTGAAACGCTCTTGGGATCTTTTTGCCCCATCTGTTGGATAGCTGTGACCACTGTGACCCCAAAGGCTAAACCGGCTAAAGCATCCATCGTGTTGTAACCTTCCAAAAAGCCGTTTGTTAAAGCATTTGAGAAGTTAGAGTATGCTTCTGTAACAGGTGCACTTGTAGTCGAACCTAATGGATTTGCAAAAGCTACCACAAAAACTAAGGTCAAAAGTGCTAGGAACAAAGGATTCAAAACCTTACCGACATTAGACAAGATGTTGTTTTCACGGTAAGAAAATACAAAAGCAGCGCCGAAAAATAAAGCAGAAAATAAGAGCAAGCCCCAGCTGTTATCAGCCCCTAAAAATGGTTTCAAACCAACTGTATAAGCAACAGTTGCCGTCCGTGGTGTTCCAAAGAGTGGTCCGATCGTAGCGTGGATCAAGACCATAAATGTCAATGCAAAGCCAGTCCCAAGCGGTAAACCAACATCATAGACACCTTTAGCCCGAGTGATCGCGATGGCCAAAACTGATAATAGTGGTAATAAGACCCCAGTAACTAAAAATCCAAGGGCTGCTGGTCCCCAGTTATGTCCGGCTAATTGACCTAAATGTAAGGGGAAGATCAAGTTCCCAGCCCCAAAGAACAGGCCAAATAGTAATGAGCTGACGACAGCATAATCTTTAAATGTCATCTTTTTTTCTGTGTTATTCATAATCCATACTCTCCTTTTTTAGTTGCACAAAATATCAGAACTAAAAGAAAAAGCGTCCTTAGACTAATTGCTTAGTCCAAGGACGCCTGTAGAGCGTGGTACCACCTTGCTTCATGAACGCCTCGCTACGTTCACCTTTCACATACGGCCCGTGCCTAGAATAAAGGGCGATATGCTAACACTGTAATGGGTGTACCCAGAGTATCTACTAGAAGTTCGTTCGATACAACGCTCGAAAGTGATTTTTCATCGTAAGGCTGACCTGCTCTCTTTCACCGACCAGAGCTCGCTTTTAGGCGCACATACGATTACTTGTCTTTCTCATTGCGTTCGCTGATATTTATTGTTGAACTAAATTTACAACCTTTTTTTGGTAATGTCAACACTTTTTTTGAAGAAAATAAGTTAGCACCAAAAATGAGTTTATAGAAATAACATTTTCAAATAATTTTTTTCTAATGTTCGTTGCTAGTGCTAGATAATAAAGGGATAAGTAAATGTTTTTAGTTTTGATTTGATAATTTTATTTCATATTGCAATTATGACCCTAAAAATAGCGGTTTTAAAAAGTGAAAACTTTTAGTAAATTAGTTGTTGACAAAAGTAAAAATTATAAATAGAATTGGTAAAAAATTCGCTCACGCTAAATTAGGGGGGCGAGATATTGTTACTGGAAATCAAAAATGTCAGTACCGCATTCAAAGTTGAGGGCCAATTTTACAACGCACTTGATGATGTTTGCTTAGAAGTAAATGAAAATGAAGTTCTAGCGATCGTTGGTGAATCTGGCTGTGGTAAGAGTACTTTAGCCACGAGTATTATGGGTCTACACAATGAGAAGCAAGCCAAAGTGACTGGAAGTATCAAATATCGTGGGACCGAATTGGTCGGCACGAGGCGCCAACAACTAGAACAGATCCGTGGCAAACAGATCGGAATGATCTTTCAAGATCCGCTCTCTGCACTTAATCCGTTGATGCGTGTGGAAGATCAGATCAAAGAAAGCTTGGACCTCCATACTAAGATGACAGATGAGCAAAAACATGCTCGTGTGCTTGAATTACTACAGCAAGTAGGTCTAGAACATCCCGAGCTAGTGGTACGGCAATATCCACATGAGTTATCAGGTGGGATGCGCCAACGTGTCGTTATTGCGATCGCGATCGCCTGCAAGCCCGATCTGATCATTGCTGATGAACCGACCACAGCCTTAGATGTTACGATCCAAGCTCAGATCTTGGATTTATTGCTAGCGATCCAAGCTGAAAATCATGCGGGCATCATTTTGATCACCCATGATCTAGGGGTCGTGGCAGAGATGGCCGACCGAGTTGCTGTGATGTATGCGGGGCAGGTCGTTGAGTTAGGGTCGGCTAAGCAAATTTTTACCGATCCCAAACATCCATATACACGATCACTCTTACGCTCAATGCCACAAGCGGACAGCGATCAAGAAGAATTATACGTGATCGAGGGGATGGTGCCATCTTTGAAGAATATGGAACATAGCGGTTGTCGTTTTGCTAAACGTGTGTCCCATGGCTAGATACCTGGGAACATGAAAGTGAACCGCAAATGCACCAAGTTGCGGTCGGCCATTACGTCAGATGTATTTGTTGGCGGGATTTCAAATTTCCCGATGAAACTAAAGTAGGGGGCGCTGATAATGGGTGATGAATTGCTAAAAGTAGAGAATTTGCGGGTCCATTATCCCGTACGATCAGGTTTTTTCAATCATGTAACAGATTATGTCCATGCGGTCGATGGGGTCTCATTTACGATCCAAAAGGGGTAAAGTTACGGTGTGATCGGTGAATCAGGCTCGGGGAAATCAACGATCGGGCAAGCACTTGTTGGCTTGGTCGAAGCGACTTCGGGGACGATCACTTACCGTGGAAAAGATGTGACTGACAAGCGGGTCAAAAAGAAACTAAAGTACAACAAAGACGTACAGATGATCTTTCAAGATTCACTTTCCAGTCTAAATCCAAAGAAAAAGGTCATCGATATCATCGGTGAGCCACTCAGAAATTTTGAAAAATTGTCACGTAAAGATTTAAAACAGCTGGTACTTGAATTACTACAAACTGTGGGCTTGGATGAGGAATCACTGTATAAGTATCCCCATCAATTTTCTGGGGGACAACGGCAACGGATCGGAGTTGCGCGAGCCGTGGCGACTAAACCCAAATTGATCATTGCTGATGAACCAGTCTCGGCTTTGGATCTGTCGGTACAGGCTCAAGTCTTGAATTACATGAAGGCGATCCAAAAAAAGTATGGTGTAGCCTTTCTGTTTATTTCACATGATCTAGGGGTCGTCCATCACATGTGTGACAATTTGGCGATCATGCATCGAGGACGCTTTGTTGAAATTGGGACACGTGAGGATATTTATCAAGATCCACTGCATATTTATACAAAACGTCTTTTGGCTGCTATTCCGCAGACAGATGTAGAAAATCGGGAAAGTCATCGCAAAAAGCGTCAAGCACTCGAAGCCGAATATAATGCTCAAAAAGAGGATTATTATGATAAAAATGGTCGGGTCTATCCGTTAGAAGAGGTAACGCGGACACATTCTGTTGCTTTGAGAAAAGAATGAGCACTGAAAGGGGAATCGATATATGTGGAAAATTATTTTGAGACGTGTTTTGCTGATGATCCCAGAATTAGTCTTGCTGAGTATCGTGATTTTTTTGATCGCAAAATTAATGCCTGGAGATCCATTTACGGGGATGATCACACCGCAGACTTCACCCGCCCAGATCGAAGCTTTGCGTGTTAAAGCTGGGGTCTATGATCCGTGGTATCTGCAATACTGACACTGGATCGTTCGGATGGTCCATGGGGATCTAGGGATGAGTTATCAGTTTAAGACACCCGTTGGAAGTCTGATCTTATCGCGGATGGGCAATACGATCTGGTTACATTTATTGACTTTGATCTTGAGTTATTCATTAGCTATTCCATTGGGGTTGATCGCAGGGCGGTATGAGAATTCGAGATTGGATAAGGGGATCATGATCTACACCTTTGTTGCATATGCGATCCCGTCCTTTGTCTTTTACCTGTTAGGGGTTTGGTTATTTGGGTATAAATTACGCTGGTTTCCGACTTCTGGTTCCGTCTCAGTCGATGTTACCGGGACGCTAGGTTATATTTTGAGTCGTTTGGATCATATGATCTTACCGGCTTGCTTGATGGCCGTTCTTAGTGTGACCGCGGTCGTGCAATATTTGCGGAGTGAGGTGATCGACAATAAGAATCAAGATTATGTCAAGACAGCTCGGGCCAAAGGTGTACCAGAAAAGACGATCTTCACCCATCATATCTTTAGAAATTCATTATTGCCGATCGCTGCTTTCTTAGGATATTCGATCACAGGTCTGCTGGGAGGCTCGATCTTTATCGAACAGATCTTTAACTATCCAGGCATGGGGCTATTATTTATGAACTCGATCTTAAACCGCGATTATTCAGTGATCACCGCCTTAGTCCTGTTATATGGCACGATGACTTTGATCGGCTCGTTATTGTCAGATATCATTTTGAGTTTGGTCGATCCACGGGTCCGGATCGAATAATGGGGGAAGGATTATGAAAAAGAATACGTCTAATTTCTCAATGATCGTGCGCGAATTTAAACAGGACAAGGGAGCAACATTTTTCTTGTTTTTACTGTTAGCACTGATTTTGTTTATTTATATTTATGCAGCTTTTTTGAATACTAAGTAAGTAATGCATGTGGACATCATAAACGGCTACGGCCACCCCGGAAAAGGTGGGCATTTGTTGGGGACCGACCAAGGTGGACGTGATGTTTTGAAGTATTTAGTGTTGGGAGCACGTAATTCATTAGATATTGGTTTAGCGGTCACATTGATCGTTGAAGTGATCGGGATCGTTTTTGGCTTGGTCGCAGGTTATTACGGTGGGCTCGTCGATAATATCATGATGCGCTTTTTGGATTTTATGATGCTGTTACCGATGCTGATGTTAGTTATCGTGATCGTGTCGATCATTCCAAATTATAATATGTTGGACTTTATTTTAGTCGTTTCGGCTTTTTTATGGGTCGGTACGGCAAGGTTGATCCGCTCTAAGACGCTAGCTGAAGCGCATAAAGAATATGTTTATGCGGCTGTGACTTCAGGGAGTAATGCTTGGAAGATCATGTTGACCGATATTTTGCCAAATATCAGTTCACTTATCATTGTTGATCTGATCTTGAGCTTGACATCAAATATCGGGATCGAAGTTGGTTTAAGTTTCTTAGGGTTTGGTTTGCCGGAATCAGTGCCAAGTTTAGGTTTGATGATCGGATTAGCTCAAGATCCGGATGTCATGATCGGGGCGCCTTGGGTCTGGATGCCGGCATCGTTGTTGATATTGTTGTTGTGTGTGGGCATTAGTTATGTTGGAAATGTTATTCGACGTGCGTTTGATGCACGCCAGCGCTTAGGATAAGCGAGGAGGAATTTAAAATGGGGAGAAGACATTTATTCACGCAAACAATAGCTTTATTAACAGTTTTAGCTGGAACACTAGCTGTTCCGACCAGTACTGTCTTAGCCAAAGATGTCACGTTGAAACAAACGCATGTTAATCATAAAAAGGAACTAAAAGGTGGCACGCTAAAAGTCGGCTATCCTTCAAATACGAACTTTAAAGGCATCTTTATCCAAGAATTGGGGACCGATTCTGAAACAAATAGGTTGGCAGAATTAGGCCAATCGGGATTGTTCAGAAAAGATAAAAATGGTAAGTATGTCAAAGGCGGGTTAGCCGATGTTTCATTTGACCGCGGTAGTAAAACAGCTTTGATCACGATCGGACCGAAAACTCGCTGGTCTGATGGCAAGCCAGTGACAGCCCGAGATATGGCATTTGTCTATGAGATCATCGCTAATAAAGATAGTACATCTGAATACTACAGTGACGCTCTTGAGACGATCATGGGGATGAAGGAATATCACGAAGGTAAAGCTGATAAGATCTCGGGTCTGCAGATCAAAGATAGCAAGCACCTTTTGATCCACTATAAGAAGATGACACCAGCGATGGAGTATGTTGATTCAGGTTATCTGTACAATGATGCTCAACCCTATCACTACTTAAAAGATGTGCCGATGTCTAAGATGGCACAAAGTGATAAGGTACGCAAACACCCATTGTTCTTTGGACCATATACGATCAAAAAAGTCGTTCAAGGTGAAGCGATCGAGTGGGTCCCAAATAAATATTACGGTGGTAAGAAGCCTAAGTTAGACAAAGTGGTCGAAGAAGTTGTACCAGTAGCACAGATCGCAGAAGCTATGCGTTCGCATAAGTATGATGTCATCTTGCATGAATCACGGGCTACTTATGCTAAGACGAGCAAGGTCGATCAATATGTGACACTAGGGACGATGGCATATGGCTTGCAATACATGGGCTTTCGTGTCGGGGATAAGGGTGCGAATGGTACAAGCGTGTTAGACAAAAAGCTAGTTACGAATAACCGCTCTTTACGTCTTGCTTTGGCTTATGCGATGAATACGCAACAGATCGTCAAAGAATATGGTGCTGGTCTGCAAAAATGGGCCAATTCAATGGTCTCGCCAGCTTATGGTGCATATCATGACAATAAGATCAAGCCGTATTATCAAAATTTGAAGAAAGCTGATCAATTGCTTGATCGAGCTGGTTTCAAACGAGGAAAAGATGGTTATCGGACTCAGCCAAATGGTAAAGAATTGACATTACATTTGTTAGATCAAGCAAGTGGACGTGGAAATGATGAGATCCGAGCTAATTATATGCAACTTTGGAAAAAGATCGGGGTCAGAGTTGAGTTAGTAAATGATCGTCCTTTGGAATTTAATACATATGAAGATCTGCTTCATAGTAATTCACATAAGTTTGATATTTGGTTTGGTAACTGGTCATTGGGTCAAGAGCCATCAACTGCAGCGACTGCAGCTTACAGTCCAAAGTCTTCGTTCAACCACGGGCATTTTGTAACTAAAGAAAACACAAAACTATTGAAGTCGTTGAATTCAGAAAAAGCATTTAACCCTAAATATCGGATCGAGCAGATGCACAAGTGGCAAGAATATATGCGCAAAGAAGCCTATGTCGTTCCACTTTCATATAGCTATGATCTGACAGCAGTAGGTAAAAATGTCAAAGGAATGACGGTCGATGATAGTACGCAATTGACAGTGTGGGACAATGTTTGTTTAACAAAATAAAGGGGAGTATAAATTGAAAAATAAAAAATTTTTGCAGCGCTTGGCTGTAGTAACGGCAGTAAGTTTAATGACTGTTTCTAGTGTACAGCCTTTAACAGCTAAAGCAGTTAGTTTCCCAGATGAATATGTGAATCATAAAAAAGCTCTCAAGAATGCGACCTTGCGTGTAGGGTATGCCAGCGATGAGCCATTTAAAGGTATCTTCATCGATGAACTGGACAGTGACGGGAAAACAAGTGTTATGGCTGCACCTGGTTCCGCTAGTTTATTTGGCTATGATAACGATGGTAAGTATGTTGCTGGAGGCTTTGGCAATGTTAAGTTTGATCGAAAAAACAATACTGCTTTGATCTCGATCACTAAGAAAGCCCGCTGGTCAGATGGTGAGCCAGTGACCTCCCGTGATGCAGCCTATGCTTACGAGATCCAAGCTAATAAAGATAGTAATTCTCCTTATTACAATGAGATGTTAGAAAATATCGAGGGTGTGAAGGAATATCACGAAGGTAAAGCTGATAAGATCACAGGTTTGGAAGAAAAGGATAGTAAACATTTATTGATCCATTTTAAAGAATTAACACCAGCGGCTGAATATGCTGGCTCTGGCTATGTAGCGAATGTGGCCTATCCGTATCATTACCTAAAAGATGTTCCATTCGATAAATTAGTTTCAAGCGATAAGGTCAGAAAACACCCATTGTTTTTCGGACCATATGCAATAAAGAAAATTGTTCAAGGTGAATCGATCGAATGGGTCTCAAATAAGTATTACGGTGGTCCTAAACCTAAATTAGCTAAGATCATAACCGAGATCGTACCCCTTTCTCAAGCTGCAACAGCTATGAAATCAGGGAAGTATGATGTTCTTTTAAATACATCAAGTGCAACATACAACAAGATAAAAGATGATAAGAAATTGGTAACTTTGGGGAGTTTAGGAACGGGGATCACCTATCTTGGCTTTAAAGTGGGTCATGCCGATAAAGATGGAAAAAGTGTGATGGATAAATCTTTACCGATAAGTAATCGTGCACTTCGTCAAGCTATGGCTTATGCAATGAATGTAGAGGCCGTAACTAAAAAGTTTGGTCATGGAGTGACAAAACATGCTAATACGCTGATCTCGCCAAATTATGGTACGTATCATGATAAAAGTGTCAAAGCGTATAACTTTAATTTAAAGAAGGCAAATGAACTGTTAGACAAGGCTGGATTTAAGCGAGGTAAAGACGGGTACAGAACACAACCTAATGGTAAAAAATTGGTGTTGACCATGTTAGACCAAAAGGGAAGCGAGAGTAATGTGGCAGCTCGAGCTAACTATATCCAACTATGGAAAAAGGTAGGACTAAATGTCAAATTATATAGTGGCAAAGCGCTTGAGTATAACAACTATCTAGATGTGTTATCAAGTAATAAAAAACACAATTTTGACCTTTGGACCGGTGTTTGGAGTTTGCCACCGGAACCAACTAGCTATCCAAGTTACATCTCTGCGCCAACATCAGAGTTAAATTATGGTCATTTTACATCTAAGGAAAATGATAAATTGGTTGCTCAGATGAATTCACAAAAAGCATTCAATACCAAATATCGGATCCAACAAATGCATAAATGGCAACAATATATGCAAAAAGAAGCGTATGTTGTTCCGTTATATTACCAATATGATCTAGAAACAGTTGGTAAGAATGTGAAAAATATTTCAGCTGATGCCACGGATGTTAAATATAATCTCTGGGATCAAGTAGCATTGACTAAATAAAGCGGGGCTGTGTTTCGTGTTTCACGTGGAACAAATATGCTAAAATTTGGGTAAAACGATTGGAATGAGAAACATGAAAATAATTATTTCACCCGCTAAAAAGATGCAAGATGCTACGAGTGACTTTGAAGTTCAAAGCCGACCTCAGTATATGTCAAAGACACAAGAACTTTTTGAGTGGCTACAACAATTGTCCTATCCACAACTAAAAGAGATCTGGCACTGTAGCGATAAGTTAGCACAGTTGAACTATCAACGTTTAAAGGATTCAAAGCTCGACCAAAATCTAACGCCAGCTTTGTTTTCTTATGTGGGCTTACAGTATAGTTCGATGGCACCAGACTTATTAGAAGTGGAAGCTGTAGAATATCTAGCGCAAAATTTGCGGATCCTTTCGGGATTGTATGGGATCTTAGCACCATTTGATGGCATTATTCAATATCGCCTGGAGATGGGGTCTAAATTGCTGGATTCACAGTATCGTGATCTGTATAACTTTTGGGGCGCTGATCTATACACGGCACTTTATGAGACTAAAGAGCCAGTGATCAATTTAGCTTCCAAAGAGTATGCAAAAGCGATCGAACGTTATTTGACGCCAGCGGATATCTTTATCACTGTTGAATTCAAAGAATTTGACCAAAAGCGCCAAAAATATGTTCAAAAAGCTACACATGCGAAACAAGCACGGGGACAATTTGTACGTTACTTAGCACAACATCAAGTAAAAACTTTAGAACAACTCAAAGGCTTTGATGAACTGGGGCATCATTTTGCAGCCGAAGTATCAACTGAAAAGAAGTACGTATTTTTAAAAGAATGATCAAAAGATAAAAAGGGGATAAACAGATGGAGAAAAAGTGGGCAGTAAAAAGTGTTTTAGCGCTGGCGACAACATTATTGATGTCAGGGACGGTCGTTAATAGTGTTCAAGCGGCTAAGCTTCCAATTGAATACGACAATCACAAAAAGCCAGTTAAAGATGGGACCTTACGCGTTGGTGTTTCTGAGAATGGGGTATTCAAAGGTGTATTTGCTGATGTTTTACGCTCGGATGCTCCTACAAGTGAGGTAGCGCAATTTGGCGAAATTAGTTTGTTCAGAGTAAACGATGATTACACGTATGCCAAAGGTGGTTTGGCTAATGTTTCTATCGATTATGGTAAAAAGGAAGCAACAGTTAAGTTGAAGAAAAATGCAGGTTGGTCTGATGGGCAACCTTTGGAAGCCAAGGATCTAGAATATACCTATGAAGTTGCAGCTAATCGTGCTACCGGTTCAGCTGATTATAATGGACAGTTGCAAACTATTGAAGGTATTAAAGAATATCATGATGGTAAAGCCGACAAGATCTCTGGTCTAGAGATCAAAGATAAAAAGACTTTGGTGATCCATTTTAAGGAATTGGAGCCCGAGATCAAATTCCCGCATGCAGGGTACATTCTTTCGACAGCAATGCCATACCACTATCTAAAAGATGTTCTGTTTGATAAATTAGCTTCAAGTGATAAGTTACAAGAGCATCCGCTATTTTATGGGCCATTTAAGATCAAAAATATGGTTCGGGGTGAATCGATCGAATGGGTCCCTAATAAATATTACGGGGGTAAAAAGCCTAATGTAAGTAAGGTAGATGTTGAAATGGTCTCTCCATCTAAGTCTGCTGCAGCAATGCGAGCTAATAAGTTTGACGTCTTACTATATGAAAATGGCAGTACCTATAATAAAGTGCGAAAATTATCGCAATATGTTGTTTTAGGCGAAAAAGCAAAGTATTATTCCTATCTCGGTTTTAAGGTCGGACGTGTCAATGATAAAGGTGAAAGTGTGATGGATCGTAAGACACCAGTTCAAAATCGAGCTTTACGCCAAGCAATGGGCTATGCGCTTAACACCGATCAATTTGATAAGAAGTTTAGCTACGGTCTTGCTTATCGGGCTAATACGATCGTTCCGGACGTATTTGGAAAATACAATAATCATAAAGCAAAAGGTTATACATTAGATCTAAAAAAAGCTAATAAATTATTGGACAAAGCTGGTTTCCGTATGCAAAAGGACGGTTATCGGACTTTACCAAATGGGAAAAAATTCACATTGAAGTTGTTAGCGCCAATGGGATCAGGTCCAATGAACGACCGAACAGCTATCGATGTGTATTTTGAACAATGGAAAAAAATTGGGGTCAAAGTTGAATTAAAGGATAATCGTCTCCAAGAATTTAATTCGTATGTTGAACAATTGACTAAAGATGGCAAAGGCTGGGATGTTTGGCTAAGTGCTTGGTCTGTAACTAATGCCCCAACGACTGGTGTTGCTGGTAGCTATATGCCTAATGACCCATATAACTTAGGACATTTTGTCACGAAAGAAAATACAGAGTTGATCAAATCATTGAGCTCTAAAGCAGCATTTAACGAAAAATATCAGCTTAAACAATTCCATAAGTGGCAAGATTACATGAATAAGGAAGCTTATATCGTTCCAATGAATTTCCGCTACAATACTTTTGTTTTCTCGAAAAAGTTAGCCAATGTTTCGTTGGATGATAAAAAAAGTTACAATTTATGGGAGAATATTGCTTTCACTAAATAATAGAAAATAGCGCAAGTTATCGAAATAAAAAAGTCCCTAGGGAAAAATTTTTTCCTAGGGACTTTTTTAGTGCCAAAATAATAAAACAAGTGGTGGGATCAATAAACTTGGTAAGAGATTCAAAACGCTGATCTTGGTAAGCTTGAGAATGTTTAAGCCTGCGACAAAGATCAAGATCCCACCAACGATCGAAACTTCGGCCATGAGTGCAGGGGAGATAGCTGAGGCAAAAAAGAGAGCACAGAGATATAGACTTCCTTGCCAGATAAGCAACACGACCCCACATAAAGCGATCACCCAGCCGTATGCTGAAGCTAAGATGATCGAGGTGATCCCATCTAATAATCCATTTGTCAAAAGATATGTATAGTTATGATTTAAAGCAGCCTCAAAAGGCCCGAGGATCGAAAGGGAGCCGACGCAAAACAATAAGATCCCCGTTGAAAGTCCACTACTAGCGCGACTTCCTCCCAAGTGAGTGGTGAGTTGCTCAAAACGGTCTTCGAGTTTGAGTGCTTGTCCGATAACGCCACCGGTAACAAGGCTGACAATGAACAATACGGGTAGCTGGCTTTTTTGCATATTAGTCAAAGTACTGTTGAGTCCGATCATTAAGGCGCAAAGCCCTAAAGCTTGCATGACGATCTGATGATAACTGTCACCGAGCCCTTTTTTAAAGATCGAACCGACTGCGCTACCTAAAAAAATCATACCAACATTAAAAAATGTACCCCACATGGGAAGAAACCTCATTTCACAAAAAAAGACTAAGCAAAGCCATGACTTTGCTTAGTCAACTATAGCAAAATTTTAGTGGAATTGCATACCGCCATCAACGATCAAGGTTTGACCAGTGACATAATCGGAATCTGGCCCAGCCAAAAATGAAACAGCAGCTGCTACATCTTCTGGTTCGGAGAGTTTTTCTAATGCAATATCTTTAGCGAAAGTTTGCATGCCCCATTCATCATCTTTGCCAGCATTTTGGCCGACACGGTGGGCAATATCGTACATCATTGGGGGTTTTACGATCCCAGGGGCAAAAGCAGTTACCGTGATCCCTTCTTTAGCAAGGTCACGTGCAGCTACTTGGGTGATCCCGCGAACGGCAAATTTGGTTCCACTGTATAACAAGAGATTAGGGTTACCTACGACACCAGATTGAGAGGTGGCGTTGATGATCTTACCAACGATTTCTTTACCAACGCGTTTTTTCTTTCTAAACTGTTCAACTGCGGCTTGGATACCCCAAATAACACCAGCAACGTTGATATGGTATACTTGATCAAATTGTTCAGGCGTAATCGTTTCGATCGGAGTGGTCGGACCCACGCCAGCGTTATTAACGATCACATCAAACCCGCCAAATGCATTGTATGCTTTTTGCACAGCTTGGAAGACACTATCCTTATCGGCAACGTCAACTTCGATCGCAACTGCGCTTTTACCAGCAGTCGTTAGATCAAAGGCTGTTGTTTAGCTGCTTCTAAATTGCGATCGGCAACGGCTACAGCAAAGCCATCATCAGCTAAACGGCGGGCGATCGCTTGTCCAATTCCTTGGGCACCCCCGGTGATCAATGCTACTTTTGTCATAAAAAAACCCCCTCATAAATTAAAACCAACTTTAACTTCTAACTAAGTATACCATTTTTTGTCGATTAAGAAAACGGTTACAACAGCAAGAAACTTGAAATATACTAAAAAAAAGCTATAGTTAAGTAATTAAGACTGACATTTCAGGGGGGAGAATTGATGCGGATAAAATTTGATGAAAAGATGCTTGTGGCCCAAGACCTTTCAGCGATCGGGAATCTCTCATTGGCAGTGGCGATCCCGATCTTACAAGTACAAAAGATCCCGTTAGCTATCTTGCCTACGAGCCTATTATCGACTCAAAGTGAAGGCTTTGGCATCCCAGCAGTCAGTGATTGCTACTCCTTTGTCAAAGAGACTTTTGCACATTGGCAAGCACAAAATGTTAAGATCACGGCAGCATTGGTCGGTTATATCGATAATTTGGCTACTGGCGAAGCACTATACCAATATTTAAAACAGGCCGAGTTAGATCTAGTTGTGATCGACCCAGTTTTTGCTGATGAAGGGAAATTCTACCCTAATTTAGATGAACGGCATTTAGCTTTGCAAAAAAAGTTGTTACAAGTAGCTGATTTTGCGACTCCAAATTTGACCGAAGCAAAATTTTTAACAGGCCAAATGCAAAACGATCCTGATCTAGCTAAATTAGCCCACGAGGTAGAACGGCTTTTACGTCCAGGAGGTCGGGCGGTCATCACTGGAGTTGAGTTGGATGGCCAAAAGGGGTGTATTTGGCTGGAGGATGGCCAGTTAAAAACCTGTGTCTTACCGAAAGTAACAGGCCACTTCTATGGGAGTGGTGATGTTTTTGCAGCGCTCTTAGCCTCATTTTTACGGCAAAAAGTTCCGTTTGAACAGGCGATAAAGCAAGCCACGGGGTTGACGCAACAAGCTTTGATCCAGACTGCTGACCAAAATGTTGATCGTAGTTATGGGATCTATCTGGGCGAGTTATTGCCACAATTAGCGAAGGGGATATCACATGAAGACTAGACAAATCGTGACATTAGCTTTGATAACGGCTTTAAATGTAGCTGTGGCACGTATATTTTTGATCCCGGTAGCATTTACGCATGGAAATATCAATTTATGTGATGCGGGGATCGTTCTTGCTGGGCTTGTCTTTGGCGTGCGCAGTGGTGCTCTAGTTGGGGGCTTGAGTGGCTTTTTGCTCGATCTATTCAGCGGTTATCCGCAGTACATACTCTTTTCATTGGTGATCCATGGCACACAAGGCGCACTTGTTGGAACCGCTCAAACTAAGTCCTTAAAAGAGCAAATACTGGTCTGTGGCGGAGCGATCGTCGTTTTAGTTGGGGGATATTTTATCGCCGATAGTTTGTTGTACGGCTGGAGTGCCGGGATCTTAGGCATAGCGACTAATTTAGTACAAGGGATAGTTGGAACGGGTCTTGGTTTAGTCTTGACCCGAAGAGCACCTAAGATAAGAGCGTGAAAGTGGTAATTTGTTCGGTTTTTCTGATATGATGAAAGAAAAACTGGAGGGATTTTTATGCACGAATTAAGTGGGTGGCTACTATTGATTTTTGCATCGATAGCAGCTAGTATTTTAGCGCAGTTTTTTCCAAAGATCTCGGAAAATTATGTCAGTATGGCCGTTGGCGCGATAATTGCTAGCATCCCCTTTTTCAACGATATGATCCCCGAGTTTGAGCCTGAGGTCTTTATGATCACGATCATTGCGCCATTGCTATTTTTTGAGGGACAGGCGATGAATCTCAATCGTGTGGGGCACAAACTCAAAACTATCTTGGGGATCGTAGTTGTTTTAGTAGTCATAAGTACAGTCGTAACGGGTTTTGCACTCTCGTATATCACGGGGATCGGCTTGTCGCTAGCATTAGTGATGGCAGCGATCAGTACCCCAACTGATGCGACGGCGACGGAATCTGTTTCGGAAGGGCTACAGCTTCCTAAGGGTGAAAAAAACATGCTAAAGATGGAAGCCTTGTTCAATGATGCTTCTGGGATCATCTTATTGAATGCGACGGTGCTGTTCTTATTGCGCGGAGAGATCGATTATGGGTCCACGATCATAAACTTCTTATTTGCAGCGATCGGTGGTGCACTGTTTGGTGCTATTATTGCTTTTATTGCGATCTTCTTCCGCCAAGCCTTGATCCGCTTGCCTTTTGATAATGCAGTCAATGCCCAGATCATGTTAGCTGTTGCATTACCATTTATCATTTATGTCTTAGCTGAAGAGATCCATGTATCAGGGATCATTGCCGTTGTATGTGCTGGCTTATTGCATAACAGTGAAGCGCAGCGGAGTCGTTTCAGTGATATGCATCAATTCTATTTGGGAAATAATATTTTTTCCTTAGTGCAAGAATTATTGAATAATGCCGTCTTTTTGATCTTAGGCTTAAACTTTGTCCGGATCATTATGGACGAAGATGTGACCTTCTCATCATGGATCTGGATCACAGCTGGGATCGTCTTGTATGCCATGAATTTGCTTGTTCGGTACCTCTACGTTTTACTGATCATGAAACGTGGTCACCATAGCGCTTTGATCTTTTCGTTAGGTGGTGTTCATGGGGCCGTTACTTTAGCGCTTGTCTTTATGGCTGCAAGTTTGGGACTAAGTTCAAATCAATTCAACCTGGTCATCATGTCTGAATCAGTAATGATCATTTTGAGTATGTTAGTTCCAAGCATCGTTTTCTGGTTTATTTTGCCAAAAGAAGAGCATGATACAGGCGAAAAGAAAAAGTATCGCCAAGAGATGGTCAATCGAGCGATCAGTGAAGTTGAACAGATGTATCTGCCAGAAAAGGTCAGGCAAAGTGTGATCTATGATCTGCGTGACCAAAATTCAGAGACCAGCTTGCGGCAATTTTGGCAACAGTGGTTCTACGTTTCACGCCGTCCAGCCTTTAACAAGGTCGAACGTTCCTTAGAGCAACAAGCCTTGTTATGGTCATTTTATATTGAACGTGAGTATTTGGCAGGATTACTGGAGGAAGGGGAAGTTGATTCGACCGACCTATATGATTTGTATAATGAAGTTGCATTAGCTGAAGCCATGGTTTTAGATCCAAAGAGTTCATTCCACTGATCAGCAGATACCCACTGCGTATTATCGCGGTGGGTCTCTCTGTGTATTTTAGTGTATTTTTTGATAGATCAAGATACCAAGATAAAAGAGCGGAGCAAACAGCAAGAAAAGTAGGCTCATAAAAAAGCTCTTGGCTAAACTGTAAGCTAAGCCGGTGGCGCCATCATAGGATTGGGTATAAGGTGAGGTGTACTCAAAGGGATTGACCCGCACGCCACTTGAATCCCAGCGGCCACCGCAATAATGGGAAGCGACGTCTTGGTGGTGTTGATCTAAAGCCTTTTGTCGTAAAGAGACAAATTGATCATCACTGATGAACAGGCGTGGATGTCTGAGACGAAAAAATGGCAGTAATAATAAAGTGATCACGAAATAAAGCTGATAGAACTCAAAATGATATGCAAAGCTGGGGTAAAAAACGAGTGCATCAAGATACATCAAGAGCGCTACCAAAGCGAGCGCACCAAACAACAAATAACATGACCATCTAAAGCATATACTAACGATCCGCATTTAGCTCAGTCCCTTTTTAATTTTTCTATTATAATAACATCAATTTCTAATGAAATAAAATGTTTTGGGAACAAGAAAGAGCCACCACGATATTCCGTGGTGGCTCTTGTTATTGATCATTGTGTTTATTACCAAATAGCGATCCGTTTGTCGGGTGCTAGATACATCCCATCGCCTGGTCGAACGTCAAAGACTTGGTAGAAGTCGTCTAAGTTACGCGGCTGGATATTTGCCCGTAAGACATGGGGGGCATGAACATCGATCGCTAACAGGAGTTTTTCCCGTTCTGGTGCAGACTTCATCCCCCAGATCCGAGCCCAGTTGATGAAGAATTCACGCAGATCAGCATCCGGTTCACTTTTGGCGGCTTCAAGCGCACAGCTCAACCCACCTGCATCCGCAATGTTTTCGGAAACGACGAGCTTGCCGTTGACTTTTCCAGCGGGCAATTCTAAGCCGTCAAATTGTGCGATCATTTTTTCGGCTAATTTTTGGAAGTGGGCTAGATCTTCTTTAGTCCACCAATTAGCTAAGTTCCCGTGTTCGTCAAATTGAGCCCCGTTGTTATCAAACGCATGAGAGATCTCATGGGCGATAACGGCACCGATCCCGCCATAATTGGCACTTGAAGATTGTTCAAGGCTGTAAAATGGCGCTTGTAAGATCGCTGCTGGGAAGACAATGATGTTAAATGAAGGATGATAGTAAGCGTTGACCATGTGTGCGGGCATCTCCCAACGTGTGCGGTCGACCTCTTCATCGATCCGTTCAAAATGATGCTTAGTTGCGATCTTGGTGAAATTCGTCACGTTATCAACTAAGTTTAAGTCATCATTGACGATAAACTTGGAGTAAAGGGGATCGAGTTCATCGGGATAGCCGACATTGATCCCGAGTGCATCTAATTTGACGATCGCTTTTTTACGCGTTTCATCGCTTAACCATTCATTTTCTTCCAGTCGTTTCTTATAGACGGCGATCATCTTTTCGACCATGTGGTGCACATCGGCTTTAGCTTGAGCACCGAAGTATTTATGGGCATAATAGAGCCCGACTACTTGACTGTATTGGTTCGTAGCTAAGTAAAAGGCAGCTTTTTGCGGTTTCATCGCCTCTTTTGAACCAGAGAGCGCCCGGTTATAGGTGCCACCTAAAACCCGGATCTCATCGCTCAATAACCCAGTCAGATCGAGCAGTGTTTTGACAAATAACCAGCTCCGCATGCTCTCAAAGTTTTGTTCGTTGACTAATTCATTTAAGGCTGCATAGTATTTAGGTTCGCTGACGATCACTTGTTCAGGTGCTTTTCCAAGTAAAGCCGTCACGACTTTAGCGAGATCAACATGTTCGCTCAACGCTACGAAATCTTGGAAAGTGTACTTGTTGTAGGATTTGACGTAATCGGCGCGTTCAGTGCTGTCCTTTTGGAAAGGAGCCAGCTTTTTGTCGTAAGCCAAAGCTTGTTTGATCGTCTTTTGGCTAAATTCTTCATCATAACCAGCTAACTTGAAGAGTTCAGTCAGCATCTGTTCTAAGATCTGAAGCAATGTTTTCGCTTGTTCATTGCCAGGTTCATAGTAGGTCTTATCGGGTAAAAATAAAGATGGCACATCAGCATGGAGCGCGTAATGTTTAGTATCTTTCATATCCGGTGAAACATAGAGTTCAAACGGTGCATCATAGCTCTCAAGGAACAGATCCGGTAAAGCATCTTGCCAAGCTTTTAGATCTTTTAAGGCTAAGATCTTATCTAGATACTTTTTAGCTGGAACAAAGCCAGCCTTGTTACGAGCTTCAAAATCAGATGCAAGGCGGTAGAATTTCACAAATTCTGCCATTTCTTTAGTCTGTGGTCGAACTTGGCCTGTCAACATCTTGCCAAAATCAGACATCAACGTTTCTTCGATATTATCGGCCAAGTCGGCAAAGCCCCCAGTAGTTGCCTTATCTGCTGGGATCACGGCGGTCTTGAGCCATTCACCATTGACGGCTTGGTAGAGATCATCTTTTAGCAAAGCCTCATTGACAGTTGTTTTTTTCCCCATCGAAAATTCCCCCTTAGGATCTTTAAAAATCGGCCGTATCAGGGTCAGTTGCAAAGCCCGCAACGCCCTGTAAGGCATCGATCTGTTGCATTTCGCTTTCGGTCAATTCAAAATCAAAGACTTCAGTATTTTCTTTGATCCGAGCCGGATGGACGGATTTTGGTAGTGGCAAATAGCCGTGTTGTAACGACCAGCGTAAGCAGATCTGAGCGACAGATTGGCCCTTTGTTTCTGCTAGAGCTTTTAGTGTTTCGTCATTAAAAATCTGACCGGTTCCAAATGGACTGTAAGCTTCCAATAAAATATCGTGCTGTTGACAGTAATCAATGGTCGGTCGATCGACGTCACCTGGGCAGATTCGGATCTGGTCGACCATCGGCTGGATCGTTTGTGTCTCAGCCAAGATCTCAAGGTGCTTTGGCTTGAAGTTTGAAACGCCGATAGCTCTGACTTTGCCAGCTTTATAGGCATCTTCTAAAGCACGCCAAGTTTCTTGGAGATGTTTTTTCCAGTCTTGGTCACGAAAGGCCTTTGGATTAGGCCAATGGATCAAAAATAAGTCCAAATAGTCGGTCTCAAGGTCGGATAAAGAACGATCAAGGGCTTGAGTAGCCAGTTCGTAAGTATGAGCCTGATTATCCAATTTGCTTGTGATAAAAAGGTCATTACGAGCGATTCCGCTTGCTTTGACGGCTTGACCGATACTTTTTTCGTTGCCGTACATTTCAGCTGTATCAATATGGGTAAACCCGGCATCCAATGCGGCTAAAACAGAATCTGTTGCTGTTTTACCGGCTGGAGTTTGCCAGGTACCAAAGCCCAAAACTGGAATCTTAACGCCATTTGCAAGTGTGTATGTGTTCATCAAACTCATAAATTCCCACCTATCCTTTATTGAATTATTGTGTACTACACGCCTCGATTATACCATAATTAAGTAACAGGGTCCTAAACCTTTGATATTAAGGCTTTTAAAAGTTCTTAACTTGTCCAGGGTCTCTCTTAGGGTCTCTCTTATCCCATTAGACGCACAAATTTTTGGATCGTGTCTTTTTGATCTTGCTTAGTCAAGTGAGTATAGATATCAAGCGTTGTTTGTACTTTGCTATGACCTAAACGGGTCTGAACTTCCTTGACGCTAGCACCGCCAGAAAATAATAACGTGGCGTGTGTGTGTCTGAAGCCGTGGAGTGTAACATTAGGAAGATTGCCCCGCTTGATGATCTGCTTTGACCAATTGCGAACGCTCTTAGGTTCTAGCAAGTCGTTAGATTGGTTAGTAAAAACTAGTTGATCGCCAGCCATTGCATTGATACCACGCTTTAACAAGTAACTGGCTTGTTGGACTTGCCAACGTCTCAAGACCTGCATTGTTTCGCTATCCATATCTAACAAGCGAATACTTGTTTTAGTCTTTGGATCGTGGACAGTCGTTTGACCTTTTTCATCTTTTGCTTGAGTTTTATTTATATTGATCGTGTTATTTACAAAATCGATATCGTCCCAAGTCAAGGCTAAAAGTTCACCTATTCGCATACCACTATAAGCCAGAAGCCTAAACAATGTATAACGTTGTAGGCTCTTTTTTTCTGCAATCGCTAAGAACTGCTTTAATTCGTTGACATCTAAATAATTGCGATCTGATCGCTTAGGCGTACTTTTTGGCTTAGTAACACGCTTGAAATAATTTACGTTAGTTATTTCTAACTTGATAGCATACTCAACCACTGCCGAAGCATAAGCAAGTATATTCTTATAACTGCTGGGAGTTGCCTTGTACCACTGATTAACGACACGCTGACAGATAGCAAGCTTTAAATTATCAACGTTGTACGATCCTATTTTTGGTAGTATATGGAGCTTGAATAATTGTTTGATGATATAGCAAGTTGATTCTTTGACAGTCAAGCGGTGCTGATCGTACCACAGTTCATAGACTTCTTTAAAAGTCATCATATCGGACGGCTTGAAGTAATTGCCATTTGAAACATCATACTCTAACTTTACCAGTTCTTTTTTAGCCTCTGCCTTAGTCTTGAAACCTGCACGCTTGATATATTTCTTTTTGCCAGTCATCTCATCGATCCCAGTATATACACGGAAGCGGTAAAACTTTCCTTTGCTCGTTTGATACTCTGTAATTTTAGCCATGTTTATCAGTCCTTTATCTTTATTGCACGGGCTAGGTGGCTTAAAGTAATGCACGATAGGACGGCTTTATCACTGGTATCTATTCGGTTGTATATGTATGGGATCTATGACAAGTGCACTTTGAGGTGCAGTTGTCATTTATTACCCCCGCCCCCATTAATCAGAGCGGAAGAGCGCACACAATGGCGTTACCTTACGCCGGAAAGACATCCCAAAATATTTTTATAGGGGGATGCACTTAGCCGAAAAGTCGGCCCAGTGTTTGCAATTCGATTTTATCGAAGTACAAGGCAAGTAAAAATAATTGACCTGCCTATATTGACCAAGTGACAATTAGTTACCTACCTTATACCGGACTTACAGCCCCAAGGTATGCACGTAGGCAATTCTAAATTATCGAAGTGGCTCAATTACTACAAAATACTACTTTCTCCACTTGTGGCGAAACCTGACAAAACCTGACATTTTTAGAAGCTACTCCCCAACAAAACCCTACATTTTTAGGCGTGATATAGGCGTTTTAAGATAGAGATCCGCTTTTTTTATCGCCTCTCCAAATAAATTCACGCACAATCCTAGTATCATCATCGTAATTAATAATAAACCCCATTCTAATAGGCGGTTTTTCTGGTATATTAGCCGCAGACATAAAATGATTTATTTCATCCACACAAAATTCAAAGAACTTATTGTCAATATCTTTTTTAAATAATGGCGGCAATTCTCTATATATTTTCCCGAGGGTGCCCACTTCACAACTATTAACAATAACATAATAGTCTAAGTTATCAGATCCACTAAAAACATTTGCTACGATTTCATCTTGTATATCATTATAAACATCACACTCATATTTAAATACTTGTTTGCTATTTTCTGAAACTGCTTTTACAACGAATGTATTTCCGCCCAACGATTCATCATAGACAGTCTCATAACTCAGCATATATTGAGAAAAAACAAAGAAACTATCTGGGGTTACACCAAAGAAATTACACAGCTTATCTATGGTGTCGAATTGTACACCTTGACTTTTATTGTCCGCAAGTGACATTAAAGTGGTTTTTGATATCCCCGTGACTTTATAGACATCTACTATTTTTAATCCTCGTTCAGCCATTAAAACAGCCAAATTACTCTTTATCATAATTATCACCTCATATGAATTTTACAACATACTGTAAAAAATAACAAATAACCAAAAAATATAACAAACTATTGACATTAACAATTGTGTAGTATAAATTGTTAATTGTTAGTTAAGTGACTAATATTTAACAGCATACAAAAAATAGAAGGTGAGAAAATGGCAAAACAAGAACAAGAATTCATTAACTACCGTGAAGCTATGACATTACTAGGCCTAAAGACACACAACACACTATACCGCTACATCGATGCAGGGTTACCCGTCTATGTTGTCGGCAAGTCCAAGCGTATCAAACGTAGCGACATTATCGAGTTTATGGAGGCACACAAGCAAGTTAGCAAATAGAAAGGAGCTAGAGGGATGAACGAATTAGAACAACTAACCACAGTCATGATAAAAGACCGCAAGGCGATCACAAGCAGTCTAAATGTGGCGCAGGTATTTCATAAGCAACACACACACGTATTAAGAAGAATTGACCAAATCAAAAAGGACTGGGACAAGGCAATCAATGATAAAACACTCGATCCAAAAAGTAGCCCAGTTAATCAAACGGCACTGCCCTTAAAAATGGACGCAGTAACTACAAATGCACTCAGTCCAAAAACGGACGCAGTGAAGAAACGTTTTAAAGATCATTTCAAAGAAACGACTTATCAAACTAAAGACGGGCGTCAAGTAAGAAGTTACGATCTTGATCGTTTCGGGTTCACGATGCTAGTCACTAGCTTTAACGGCAAGGAAGCGATGAAGTTTAAACTTGCCTATTTCTCACGCTTTGACGAAATGGAACAAGAACTAATAAAGCGTAATACTTTATACGACATTGAGAAAGACTTACGCCGACAGCTCACAGATTGCCTAAAAGAGCACTATCAGGGCGATAACCTAAGCGCTGAGATCCGAAGCATGACACAACTGTTATACATGGTTACCGCTGGAAACAACGCTAGCAAGTTAAAGCGTGATCGTGGTTTAGATCGTAAGGCGTCGGTATTTGCTGAAGCTTTGACCAGCGCAGAGCGTTCTAAATACATGGCTAAAGAAAGTCAGTTGATTGCATTATATCAAGCTGGTGTCACTGATTATCACGAGCTAAAGGCTAAGTTACGTGATCCGAAATAACACCCCGTAAATGGTCAACCCACATCCCAAAACCCAAA
>Mack_p2__coassemble_684_pt1 | contig 39021 bp, 36 predicted proteins | sample Mack_p2__metabat2_low_PE_020 | metagenome-assembled genome bin Mack_p2 | reverse complement strand
TGATATCAAACAAAATTTCGACATCATTTAATTGGTCGATCACTGGAAGCATTTCCAACTCAAGTTCAGCTAACTGCTCAAAAGCCCGAACCTCCTTTGAAATGTCATACATCCTTTCCAGAAGAGCATCATTGACACATACAACCGGTAGGCCATATAGCTTGAGTATGTCTTCAGCTGGCAGTTTTTTTAAGTCATTTATAGTTAGCACCATATCATCGTCCTTTCTTCAATACCGTCAATACAGAGGTACCTATATTGGTTTTATTGTTGATCACTGCTATCAGCATCAATCAACAACTAAATGATAACCCCAAACATTAATAGAATTAAATTTGAAATTTTATTATTATCAAACCCTTATATAATAGGGATATTTTATTTTATCAGATTTTAATGTTATAATGTGGATTGAGGTTTGAAGAAGGAGGTTGCTATGAACGAAAAACAATTTCACGTTTCTTTGGGAGATGTCATTATGCAAGCCAAAGAGATATTAAAAAATCATTACTCAGAACGAATCCCTAACACTTGGAACACAACATCTATATCCAAGCCTGATTCTAGCTATGTCACTTTACGTAAAATTGCTAAAACTATCAGTAACAGGCTACCGATTGATATTTTGGAAAAGCGTAAAAACGTAACTAGATCCAACACAAATAGATCAGTGATTCGATATCAGTTAGATTTCATCGAAGGATTCATTCTACCCGAATTTGTCGTCTTCTATTATCTTTATCTTCATCTTTATCCAAGTGACATATGGGATTACTTCAAAAATGATTTCTATCCTCGGATCAACCAAAAAGTTTCAGAGAAAGAAACATTACAGTACCTAAAAAGTTACTTTAGCGGACCTAATGCACAAGTGGAGATTACTAACTCCCAAGCAGATTTAATATACGAATTAAGCTTTTTTTTCTTACAATATGCTTTCGTAGATGTTCCCAATAAGCTAGGGAATAAAAAGAAAAAGGAAGATGGTACAATCAAGATGACTAGAGATAAACATGCTGTCTATCTCTATAAGGAAAGCATCCCACTATTGTACCCTAATTTTCAGAAGATTATTGACAGTATTCACCCAAATACCAAGTGGATCCATGACATTTGGCCCATGTTCATTCTTGAGGACTACAACAATACAGATGAATGTTTTGAGGCCTTTCATATTTTATATGATCACTGTAAAAATCTTCTAACCGAATCCAGTACCGCACCTAAAAAAAGCAATTCCTGGAGTTATTACAGAAGGTACTCCCGAATCACTGCTACAGACTTAAATACGATAAATAATTATCTTAGCGCTTCTAGTTTGGTTGGGTACTCGATCCCGCACGGCATTTGCAGGTCTAGTGATCATACCTTATCAATAAAACTTGAAATAGAAATTGCTAAATTTGTCATCCAGTTAAATGATTAACTGCTCTCAACTGACTCCCCTATACAGTAAATATCTCAAGTGATATGCCTTTAGGTGTACTAAAAAAAATAACCCGTAACCATTGAAGTAACCCTGAGTTAGCCACGGCCAACTCAGGGTTTTGTTTGGGTTATTTTCTCCATTACTTATTAGTCATCCCCTAATTCTCGGATAATTTCCATACCAATCTGAATTCCTGCTTCGATCAAAATTCTGATCCATGTATCCATATGTTACACTCTCCATTCTTTTATTGTTCCGTCAGAGCCAATAAATCCAATGCCCCAGACATCTTTATTTTGATTGTTTGCAATAATAAAGCCTGTTACATCTTTAACAGCAAAACTCGTTACACTGACACAATGCTCGTTGTTTGGTACTAAATCTTGAACTGCTTCATCTAATTCACAGCGCTCTAACATCACTGTCTCGTATACCGTTCTAGTTTCATCAATAGTTATGCGCATGATCGTTTCAAGCTCTAAGATCAATTCTCTTTTCGCCAATTCATATCCTACCAAGACTCACTCCACCCCAATCATTTGCTAGCAAGCTTCTAATGTCATCACCGTAAATAATGCTATCCAACAATACTATCTCCATCATCTCCCCTGCTTTCTTCAATTTTTGTGTGATTTTTAAATCATTCTTTGATGGGTTCGTATTACCCGACGGATGATTATGAACGACGATAAATCTGATCGAATTAGATAGTAGTAACGGCTTAAACACTTCTCTTGTTGAAACAGTCGATTGATTGAGCGTACCCATAGCAACTATGCTAATAACTGTGGGTTTATTCTTCGTATCCAATCCAATAACTAACATCATCTCTCGGTCTGCTTCTTTTAAAAATGGTTCTACTAAATTTGCTGTGTCATACGGTGTTGAAATAGCACTTGCGCTTAGTTGCTCCCAACCTTCTATCTTAATACGTTCCTGCTTCAATCTTATGAACTTGACAACTTCTTTCTCCAAATTTGGCCCTCTCCTTTATTTAGAAATCAATGCAAAATAAAAAGAGCAAGCCACATTATAGTAGCTTGCTCATAATTAAAATATATATTTGAAAATTACTTTGATTACGTCTTAGAACTAAATACTTTTATTTCTCAACTTATTCTTAGTTTTGCGATAATACCGTTTACTATGTCATTAATTGTTTCAAGATCAGCAGTAAACCATTCGCGAGGATGGATGATCTTACCATTTGGTGCCTTGATATCGATATCAAGCTGATAATTAGATAGTGCATGATGAATAGCCGTTTCAAGGGCTTCTGAACTTATATTAATGACCTGGATCTCTTCACATATTTTTACTGGACCATATAGATATGTGGACTCATTCTCAGCGTTGGCGATTCTTTTTTTCACTGAACCGTTTGTAACCCCTACCTTATAAAGGGGATAATCCTCTTGAATCCTCTTGATCTCAGGATTATTACTCTCAGATTTAAGAACATAGATATAACCGGTTACTTGGTCGTCACTAGTTAGCTCTAGATTAGAATCTTCTGGTTCCGTAACTATCTTCCCGTATCCATGACGTTTTTTACTGCCATATAATGACGCGATCAAGCCATTTCTTAATGGTGTATTCTCAGTTCCATTTTCATAAATAACATGAACCCGAGCATCAATAGTATTACTGCTCCGGGTATTGCTTTCGAACTCTGAACCAATAGATTCAATGTACAATAACTGCCCATTTAACACATAAAACCCATGTAATTCGATCTGATTACTCTTAAAGTCCACCAAATTTCTTACACCTGATGCTAATTCGGCTTGTACCTTTTTAAAGAGCGGTTCATATTGGGCAAAGTTCTCCATCCGTTTACGCTTAGACTTATTTTCTGGTCTATTTTCCTGTTCACGCTTAAACTCATTTAGTTTCTGAGTATCAAATAGTTTACTGTTGATCGTATTATTTGTGTTACCAAATAATGCTGAGTCATCACTTAAGATATCATCTAGCGAAGCAAAGTCTTGTTTTTCAGTTTTAACTTGATTTTTTAATGATATGTGGTCATCGCCAGCTTTTAGCAAGCCTAATTCATCATATGGTTCAAGTAGCTCAATCATATCTTCACGACTACGGTATCCCTTCAAACGACTAGCTAACCGCCGTTCCTCGAAGCGTGACATATCATGAGTTTTCTCGGGTTCTTTACCATCATGTTTTCTGATCCATTCAGTAATTTCTTTAAAATTTTCAACATCAGGATCATAACTAGTTTTCGGCTTAATAATAGGCTTTTTTACTAATAATTCCTGAGAATCAGGGTCATTAAAGATATCCTCTAAAGAATGAATAGATCGATTTTTATCCATTAGCCTGTGACCTCCTTACTCTAAGCTCTTCAATCTTAGCTAATGCATACGCCATTCTAACTTCTTCTTCATTATTGGACTCTTTACTTGGATGTCTACCGTTTTCGATAACAAACACCTTAGCATTCTTATATAGTTGAACTAGTTCATCATCTGTAAAATCGTACTTATGCGCGTCAATTGATCGTTCGATAATTCGCAGAGTATTACTATCGATGTCTTGTGACATTACGTCATAAGCTCTTTGGAACGGATTGATAGACTCGATCAAGTTGATATCTAACTGGTCAACATTGATGAACTTATCAGCCATTCGCAAGAATTGATTAGAGTTTCCTTTATCATCTTGTGTAGTTTCTACCTTAGCATGGCGCAAAATAGTATCAGCAATTGCATATTGACTGACTTGTTCAATTTCATCGTTACTTAGATCAGGGTAACGAGTCATAACTACCTTGGGTACCAATTCTTTGTTCATTACTTCTGCATTTACATTGGCCATAATACCCTTCTTAACTGATTCATCTTGTAAAATAGCTGCTTTTAAGTCGGGTAGATCATTCTCAATGATGCTTTGGACCCGTTTTGTTGACGGTTCCTTTAGACCTTTGATCAAGATATCAGTTTCACCGGTTGGCTTTTGATCCTTATGCTTTCGTCGTTTGAGATGGATCTCTGGTGCTAATACTTGTTCCATCAGTAAAGAAACTGTGATAGCTTTTAAGATCTGATTAACTGCATATTGAACTTCTCCATCATTAGCATCAGGTTGTTCAATCATATTAGTAAACTGAGCATGATTTTTATTAGAGCTGTCTCGGGTAACACGCCCAATAATCTGAACTATCTCAGTTAAAGAACGACGATAGCCAATTGTTAATGCTTGTTCAGCCCAAGGCCAATCAAATCCTTCCTTAGCCATATTTAAGGCCACAATGATATCCAAGTCTTCAGAACCTTTTAGTGTCCGTAAGTATTCTGCGATCTTTTCTCGGCCATCTTCATTAACTAGGTCAGCAACCTTTAACATTTTTCCATCTTTATTTTTAATGTAGTAAACACCAGTTTTTGTATCCTGATGGTCAACATCACCGATTGCATCAAATATACGATCAACCTCATCATATTTATCCTTAGTTGACTCACTAGAGTTAACACTTGGAATATGAATAATCGTCTTTTTAGACGTATCTAAGGCTTCATCCAAGGCATCTGTATAACGCCCCTGGTAGAACTTATAGTCTATCCCAAAAGATTTTAGATACTGATAACCATCCAACTGTTCGTAGTAGGTATAGGCGACCTTGTCGAACTGCTGCTCATCCATTGGAGATAAGATTGGAGCAGAATCTCCACGGAAGTATGAACCAGTCATTGCTAGAACGTGAGCTTCCGAATTATGCATAATATTTCGTAAAGCATCACCTAATACTGAACTATCATCCGACGATACGTGGTGAAATTCATCAATTGCGATCATTACATTATCAAACTCACTATCATCTTCTATTTCCTGATATGCAAAACGCAACGTGGCGTGAGTACATATTAAGATACGACCATCATCAGCACGTAAAAATTCTTTGAGTCGTTTAACTTTTCTTTCTGATCCACCATTTGTCGTTAAATCATACTTAGAATTGATTTTCCAGTCTTCATAAAAACCATATTTAACTAAGTCAGTATCCTTGAATGAACTACCGATCGATCTTTCGGGAACTGCAACAATAACCTTTTTTACTCCTTGATTAGCCAACTTATCTAAAGCTACAAACATCAACGCTCTCGACTTACCAGACGCTGGTGGAGCTTTAACTAAAATATACTTTGAATTTCTATGTTGGTATACGCGTGCTTGCATTTCTCGCATTCCAAGTTCATTTGTATTAGTACTTTTACCGGTCTGATGGTAACTGACTTCGACTACATTCTTATTTTTCATTAGTTTCTCCTTTCTTTTCACAATTATCAATAAATCTAATCAGTAATGTACCCTGATTCATTAGAAACGATATTTCTTCACGTCCTAATTGAGTTGGTAGATCATGCTTAGCATGATCATTTTGTATTTTCTCATACATCTCCAAAACTCTAATAAGTAGATTTCTGAATTGAGAAGAGATACCTCTTTTTTGGAGGTATCTCCCTAAATCATTTTTTTGATTTTCAAGTGATTTATTGTTATTCAAAACTTGTTTTAAAAGTAATTCTAAGGCTAATCTGATAGAATCAAGAGCATTTCTAAAATCCTCATTATCATAAGATTTTAGGGCATCAGTCCAAACCTGTTTTAATTTGGGAGAATAGCTTTCCATCAATTCACTCACAGCAATTCTAGCATTTGTAGAACTACTAGTGGCGTCCGATATAAGCTGATCTATTTGTCTAACTAACTCTTGATTTTTAGATACCTTTCTTATCTTCTTAATTTCACTAAAAAACTTAATTTTGGCGCCATCACTAAGATCACTTATATTACGTGATAATATTTCTTTTTTCGAATTAAAATCAACTGCATGAAAAGTGACTTGTTCACCTACGCTGTCAGCAAAATCGCAGGTTAGTGAAATAATATCATTACCTGTAAATAATTTTACCAGCTGATCTTCAATATCGTTTAATAGTATTACAGATATCTCACTCATCTTCTTCACCAATTTTCTGGCTATACATATCAAGTAACAATGCTAATCTTTCATCATCGTCTTTAAATGGACGGTCACGATATGCACGATCTACCACCCTATCTAGTTCTTGATGAGCAGCTAACAAACGCTCATTCATTGGCTTTGGATTTTTTTCAGCTAATGGCGAACCATATAAATCAGACAAAGTGCTACCTTCTTCATCACGAATATCAAGAATTTTCCAGACCAGTTCTTCGATTTCATTTTTGCGACGTGTCGATAATTCTGGAACTGGGAAGGTATTATAAATTAAATTCCCTGAATATCGATAATCGTTCTTCAGTTTTCCACCTATAGCATTTACCCAAGTCATATGCATCTTAGACTCAAGGATTCCTAATAACCATAAAGGAGCATTGTAAATAGCGTTAGCTGAATCTGAAATCAACTTACTTTCATCGACTATTCCCATAGGAATATAATATCTTTTACCAGAGGAGTGCCTTGGTATAATAATACTTAGCATTTGTCTAGTATGATCCGTATTAAGATGGAATTTTTTTAGACTATCAATATATTCCTTTTTAAGGAAAAACGACCATGGTTCATCTACCACACTTTGAGCAGATGAACCACCTTGTTCACGAAATGACTTTACTTGTTTTACCCTGTCAGCAATAAATGGTATATCTGAAACAATTTTATACGTTTTCATTGAAGGCATCCACAATACATACCTTTTTTTACTTTTAAGCAATTCACTAGCGCCTAGCATCTGCTTACATATTGTCTTAGTAATGGGGTAATTATTTACTAAGTAATCTCTTTGTTCTTTATCTAAAATTAAATGTCCACCATCGACAGGTCTATTCCCATTAGTTATTTTAGGTAGCTTAAATAAAGATAGTTTTTGACTATAAACAATTATATTTGGCGCGTCTACAAGATAAGGATTAATATTTTTTACTTGCTTTACTAGATTATTTTCAGTATAAATTTTTTTCGAGAGATTATTTTTATCCTTTGGGACAAGACCTATTATTGAAACAACTACTGCAGCATTATGGGCAGCATTATTTTTCCAAATAATTGAAGGATATGCAAAATTTATTGAACACTTATCAATAATATACGGCCAAAACTTAGCAACCTGTTCACCTTGTGTTAGAGAATTAGTAGTAACAAAAGATAAAGCTCCATTTATATCTTTTATAAATTCTGCACCTTTAAAAAACCATGCCGAGATATAATCCAATCTTTTATAATTTAATTCGTTTCCAAAGACGCGTTGCATATCATCCTTCTGCGACTTTGTTTGCAATGAATATCCTAAATATGGAGGATTACCGAACAAATAAATTTCATCATCTTTTTCATGTGGTAACACTTTATCCCAATCGGTTCTAAGAGCATTATCACACACGATAGCTCCTGCATGTTGCAATGGAAGTGTAGGGCGTACAGCATTATTGATCTCATGTTCTAATATTTTATTCATTTGGTGTTCGGCGATCCATAATGACAGTCTAGTCACATCAGTGGCAAAGTCATCAATTTCGATGCCATAAAATTGATCGAGGGTAACAGAAGGGACATACATTGTAGCAAACCCCATACTATTTTGCTCCTTTAGAATATCGATTTCTAATTGTCGCAATTCCTTATACGTAATAATTAGGAAATTACCCGATCCACATGCTGGGTCCATAAATTTAATTTTACCGATTCGATCATATAATCTTTCTAACTTAGCTGGATGACCTTTAGACTCCTCAAACCATTGCCTTAATTCATCTAAAAAGAGTGGCTTGATGACTTTCATAATGTTTGGGACCGACGTATAGTGCATCCCTAAATGACTACGACTTTCTTCACTGGCCACTGCCTGAATCATCGATCCCAAAATATCTGGATTAATCTGATCCCATTCTAATTTTTCGCCAGCATCAATAATTAATTTCCGAGAAAGAGTAGTAAACTTAAGTGACTCATGTTGTTCCTTAAAAAGATCACCGTTAACATATGGAAAGTCATCCAGCCAACTTGGTGTATCACTCGGACGGTTATCTTTGTTTACATCTAAGACACCAAATAGATCCTGAAAAAATTTATCTAAATCCGATCCATCTTCTTTAGTTAATGCTTTGATCCGATTAGTGAAGATATTTTTCTGAAAGATATCAGTATCTTCAGCAAATAAGCAGAATAATATCCGAATTAGAAATAAGTTTAATCCATGACGACTTACATCTGGGTTATCTTTGATCACTACATCATAGAGTTTAGCAAACCGTTCGGCTGCGCGAATATCAGCTGGATTTTCTTTATCAAAGTCAGCCTTTTCAATTCCGTTCCAAGCTAAAAAGAATTCAAACTTTTGTGGTAACCGCTCAAATTCGACGTCAAGGGTATCACCTGTCTTAGTGTCTTCAGCAAGGACACTTTCAAAATCTGTCACCATAATATAACGAGGTTTTGCATTTAACTCATTAACTTTTTGTTTAAGCTCTACAAACCTTTGCATTAATTGACCATCATTTACAACCTGATGGTAGTATAGACGGTTTTTGAGATAAACCGCTCCTGATTCTTTAGCAAGATTATTTGTTCCTTTACGTAATTTTGTTATCGTTGCTTTAGGGAAGTCGTAGATAGACAGGAAATCATAAATGAATTCATCATGGTTATCATGATGAATAATATCCGTAATTCTATCTTCAATTTCAGTGATTATCATTTTAGTACTCCAGTCAACATTATTATTTTTCTATAATTCTATTATATAGGAAACAAATATCTAGTAAAATTTTGAATTTTTAATTCATATTATGTTAACCTACTTTAAGGTATATAAAGAGTGAAGCGGCTAGATAGTTTGGGTAGTTAGGGTGGTTTGGGTACTTCCCTCAATTTATTTCCCGGGACGCACCAATCTCCTAATATTTGTCCTAACTCGTCATTTATTCGTCATAAATCGTCACGATATGTAAAAAGAAGCGTGGTCTCGCTCGGAGATCACGCTTCTTTTATCGAAAGGCTTTATCTTAAAGCTTTTCTTTGGAGACAATGTTCAAGTTGTCATCCAATTCATAAACAACTGGTTGACCTGTTGCCATTTCAACGTCCATGATGTCTTCATCAGAGATGTTTTCAATGTATTTTGTCAAGGCACGTAATGAGTTACCGTGTGCAGCAACGATAACGTTCTTGCCATCCAACAAGTCTGGAGCGATGTTGTCTTCCCAGAATGGGATAACACGTTCCAAAGTAACCTTCAAGTTTTCACCGCCAGGGATGATACGTGGGTCTAATTCTGCGTAACGACGATCGTTTGCTGCAGAACCTTCATCGTTTGCATCCAATAATGGAGGCAATACGTCGTAAGAACGACGCCAGATGTGAACTTGTTCGTCACCGTATTTTTCAGCTGCATCAGCTTTATTCTTGCCTTGTAATGCACCGTAGTGACGTTCGTTTAAGCGCCATGATTTTGTTTCAGGGATCCATAATTGGCCTGATTCTTCAAGTGCGAAGTGCAAAGTCTTGATGGCACGTGTTAAAACAGATGTGTAAGCTTGATCAAATTCGATACCAGCTTCTTTTAACTTGCGGCCAGCTTCCTTAGCTTCACGTTCGCCTTGTTCACTCAAGTTGACGTCAACCCAACCTGTGAAAAGGTTCTCTAAGTTCCATTCACTTTGTCCGTGACGGATAAATACTAATTTTGCCATTTAGTAAAAACCTCTTTCTTATGTTTATGATACAAAGATATTTTACACTGAAATGCAAAAAATTGATAGTGCTTTAGTGAATTTAGCTTTGATTTTCATCTAAAGCTTTCAGCAAAGCAGTCACGGCACGTTCGATATTTTCAGGTGTCGTGGCTAAATTGATCCGAATATGTCCCGCACCCGAAGCGCCGAACCAATCGCCAAAATCGACTGCTAAACCAGCCTTATTTTTTACAAAGAACTCTAATTTAGCTGGATCCACGACTGCACTAAGATCGATCCACATTAGATATGTTCCTTCTAACGGTGAAATGACGATCTGTGGATAAGCTTTAGTTAGATTTTCCTTTACATAGTCATAGTTAGCTTGGATCGTTTCCAATAGACCTTCGAGCCACGAAGTACCATGTTCATAGGCAGCAGCTGCAGCCACCTTGCCTAAAATACTACCGGCTGGGGCAGCTAAACGCTCAACTAACTTGTCATAGCGCTGACGCATCTGCGGATTAGGGATGATCACATGACTATTTTGCAGAGCTGCCATGTTAAAGGTCTTCGATGGCGCATCGACAACGACTAAATTATCGCGATACTTGCCTTCGCTGACTTCTAAAGCTGAGATAAATGGTTTATCTGTCAACAAAAGGTCATGGTGGATCTCATCTGCGATCACGAGCACTTGCTTTTGACGACATAATTCGAGTAGCTCGGCTAGTTCTGTTTCAGACCAGACACGGCCGACTGGATTATGCGGTGAACATAAGATCAATAACTTCACTTGCTCTTCCGTGATCTTTTCTTCGATATCGGCTAGATCCATCGAGTAGATCCCAGCTTCATTCTTGAGATCGGAAACGACTAATTTACGCTCATTATTTTCAATGACCTTCATAAATGGATAATACACTGGTTGCAAGACCAAAACAGCATCATCTTTTTGCGTCAACAAGTTGACTAACGTGCTCAAAGATTGCACGACCCCTGTGCCAAAACGCATCCATTCGCGATGTAATTCGATCCCATAGCGTTCTTTTTGCCATTTAAAATAAGCTTCAAAATACGCATCCGGTGTTAGTGAATAGCCAAACGCACCGTGCGCGATCCGTTTTGTCATCGCTTCAAGTGCTTCTTTTGGTGCTTTAAATTCAGTATCAGCGACCCAAAGTGGCAATAGATCTTCTGCATCGAAAGTTTCTTTTAAATTATCCCACTTGACCGAATCAGTATTTTTGCGGGCAACAGCATATTCTGCCAAAAATTCCTGCTTATTCATTTTTACGCTCCAACTTTCTAACTTTCTTCAAACGTTCACCCTTGGCATGGACCGGCTTTACGCCTAAAACGTCTAACATAAAGGTAAAGATCGGAATACCCACGATCAAGCCCCAAACACCAAAGAGATGTTCTGCAACAAATAAGACGACAAAGGTGTAAAACATCGGTAATTCCGTGCGGCTAGCCATGAATTTTGGATTTAAGATATAGGCTTCCAAAGCATGAACAACGACTAGCATAATAACAATATAAAAGACATAGCGCAACCCACCGACCGAATAGCCGATAAACATCATCGGGATCGCGGAAATGATCACCCCAGCTACAGGGACTAAACTCAACACAAAGACCATGATCCCTAAACTGAGCAATTGAGGCATGTTCATGATCGCCAAACAGATCGTGGTGATCACCGTATTGACGACGGCGATCACAAATTGAGCTTCAAGTACGACCCCAAAAGTATTCACAAAGATCTTGGCAAAATGATAAATATCTTCGAATAACCACGCAAATGGGCCACTCAAAAAGCCTTTAGAAAAACGATAGAGATCGTCTTTTTCAATCGTAAAAAAGAAACTCAACAGTAACGACATCACAAACGTAAAGCCGATCGAGCCCAAACTCTTAAGATAGCCTAGCGCGATCCCAAAGCCACCCTTGAACTGTTGCATGATATCTATCTTACCAAAGTAGCGGTCGATATAGTGTATCAGATCCTGCGCTCCATGCGGTGGATGCTGATAAAAACTCAATAATGAATTGATCATCGCTTCGGTTTGGACAGCGAGTTTAGGTACATAGATCGTCACTGCCAGATAGATAAAACCGATGAACAATAGATAGGTCACGATCACGATCAATTGCGATGGGATCTTCACATACCGCCGAATATAATTGGTCAGCTGTACCACTAAAAATGTGAAGATAAACGTCAGCAAAATGATGCTGATCAAGCTACGTAAAGCATACAAAACACCAATGATGCCTAGTAAGACGACGAATCGTCTCAAGGAGACATTATTGATAAACTTTTTCCAAAGATCCATAAACTTTCCCCTTACTTAAAGATAATAATTTAAGTATACCATTAATAATTGATAAGTGTAGTAAGTCGAATATCACAAAAAAGACCGTGCTTCTATAAAACACGGCCCTAAAACAGTTACTTGATCTTATCGTATGCAAATTGGATGTGATATGAACGCTTACCGTTCTTCGGTAAGATGATATCACCAAAGTTTTCTTGATTGATCGCATCTGGTAAGGTCTGAGCTTCAAGCGCTAAACCTTCGCCTGGGATCGCTGGTTTACCTTGATCACGTGTGAACTTGATCTCAGTATCTAAGGCTGGCATATTGTACATTACCAAGCCGTTGCGATCGGAATCGATCGTGATCTGGCGGCCGCTATCTTCATCACGTAAAACAGCGATCGGTTCTGTCCCTTTACCCGGCTGGTTGACCACAAAAGCATCATCAAAGCCGTCAGCTTCGTCAGCGGCTACTTTAACATTGCGGAACTCTCTAAAATCAAGTGGTGTATCTTCGACATCTTTGACCCGGCCAGTCGGAATATTATTTTCGTCCGTCTCTAACGTTGCACTGCTATTGATCTTAAGTGAGTGGCTGGAAAGGTCTTGGTGGTCACTCAAATTGAAGTATACATGGTTGGTCGGGTTGAACAAACTATCTTTTGAGCCACCCAATGCACTAAAGGCGATCGTCACTTTGTTATTGTTATTTAAAGTATAGATGATCGTTGCCAAAATATTTCCTGGGAAACCATCCATCTTCTCGGTGATCTTCTTTTGGAAGATAACACTCACACTATTTTTATTGCGTGAAGTGGTATAGTTCCAGTTATAAGTGCTAAATCCATTTGCGCCCCCATGTAACGTATTACCGTTCTCATTTTGTGGCAATTGAACCTGCTCACCGTTTAATTCACACTTACCATGCGCGATCCGGCCAGCTACTCGACCGATCACCTTACAGATATTTTGAGCGTTGGCATAGTAATCCTTTGTATGATCAAAACTCAATAATAAGTTCTTCTTCCCCGCACCACTTGGAACGTTAAAAGCTTGCCAGATTGCTCCCATCGTCAAGCATGAGATCTCGACTCCGTTATCGTTGACCAAAGTGATCTGAGTCACTGTATGTCCATCAAAGGTATCAAGCTCTTTTCTAAAGATATCCATCAAAAATCTCCTCCAAATCTCACTTATAAATGCGTTATTTAACTACTCTTATTTTACCGCATTTACACTTTTATTTAAAGCGCTTGCACAGATGCTTAGCGACTTTTTAAAACTTCAAAAATTGGTATAGTTTGCAGATTTTTCCTTAAAATAATCTTAAGTATTAAAGATAAGTCCTTAGACCCCCACTATTTAAGGCACTCAAATAATGATTTCTGCTGATTTACTTATCAACAAATGTAAAACGCTTGCAAAAAATTTTGATCCATAGTATGGTATAGACGTTAATACAACCAAAGATTTTTCTAGGAGGGGCTTTTTATGGCTGAAACAGTAGTTGAAAAAATTGAATCACGACAGAACCACAGTAAAGCATGGCGTTTATCCGATAAGGAAAGTGGTTGCTTTTTAGATGTGACCTTTAATATTGATCTTGAAAAAACGATGAAAGAGCAACGCAACTTCTCCTTCTCTCGCTTTGTCTCGGAACAATTGAACGAGCTTTCAAAAATGGTCCCTTCACTCACAAGCAATTATAGTTTAGCGATCGATCGCGCAGCTGTTGGTCCGGCTTACTTGCCATTGGATAACGCCAAGGCAAAACCACTCTTGACCCAACTCGCCTAGATCGTATCAGGAAATGGCAGCTGGCATTTCCTTTTTTTGTGGATAAATGCAACGCAATGCAAAATGCGCACTTGAGCTATGTAGCCGTAACGTGCAATTCAGAGCAGAGACTAGTAAATAAGAGCCACCGACATCGTAATGCAAAATACACATTACAATGTCGGCGGCTCTTATTTATACGTTTCTAAGCACTCTGAATTGCACTTCTTATTTGTCATCATAACCGTTTGGATGACTTGAATGCCATGCCCAAGCTGTTTCGATGATGCGTTCGATGTTATCGAATTGTGGCTTCCAACCCAAGATCTCACGGGCTTTGTCGGAACTTGCAATCAAGGAATCCGGATCACCGCCACGTCTTGGAGCGATCTCAGCTGGGATCTCTTTGCCCGTTACCTTGCGAGCTGCTTCAACGATCTCAAGGTTGGAGAAACCTGTCGAAGAACCTAGGTTGAAGGCATTGGACTCATTGCCCTTGCGTAAGTAATCTACCGCTAAAATATGAGCATCCGCCAAGTCGAATGGGTGCACATAATCACGCACGTTGGTCCCATCTGGTGTGTTATAATCATCACCAAAGATCTGTAACTTATCCCGCTTGCCTTGAGCTACTTGTAAAACGATCGGTATCAAGTGCGTTTCTGGACCGTGATCTTCACCGATCGAACCATCTGGCTTAGCCCCCGCCACGTTGAAGTAACGCAATGCGACAAATTTTGTCCCGTAGGCTTCATCTGCCCAACGCATGATCTTTTCCATCATCAACTTACTTTCACCGTAAGGATTGATCGGATCTTGTGGATCACTTTCCATGATCGGCATTTTTTCAGGAATACCATAAGTTGCTGCGGTGGATGAGAAGACGATATTTTTGATATCAAATTCATTCATAACTTCCAACAACTTGATCATCCCAGCCGTGTTGTTATCAAAATACTTCAATGGCTTTTTCATCGATTCTGCGACCAATGAGTAAGCTGCAAAGTGGATCACTGCATCGATCTCAGGATTTTCTGTAAATACTTTACGCATGAAATCTTGATCTGCAAGATCGCCTTGATAAAACTTAGCCTTATCATTGATCGCAGCCCGGTGACCCGTCACTAAGCTGTCAACTACTACAATATCTTGGCCTTGGTCTACTAAGCGGTCAACTGTGTGTGAACCGATATAGCCAGCGCCACCTAAAACTAAAACTGACATTTTATTTCCTCCCAGCAGATGAGTTTCAATTCTCTCAAAAATATTCTACCATTTATTTGCCAAAATAGTTAGTAAAATTTTAGTAAAACTCATAATATTTTTTATTTCTTGTTGTTTTAGTCTTCTTGTGGTTAACTAGAATTTAATAAGAACTAGTGAAAGGGTGAGAACTACGGCCGAACTTATTTATAAACAGATCATCTCTGATCTCAAACAAAAGATCTTTGATCATGAATTCCCCGATATGAAACTACCCGATGAACGTACGCTTGCCAGTCAATATGATGTTAGTCGTAGCTCGATCAAGCGCGCGTTGAATCGCATGGCAAATGATGGGATCATCTTCAAAAAAAGAGGCTCGGGAACTTTTATCAATCCCCTATACCTCAAAAATGAATCGGTCTTCAACTACGAAGAAGGTTCTAACTTAGGGGTCACCGATAACTTCCAAATGGACGGAAAAAAACCTAAGATCAAAGTCTTGAGCTTTGACGTCGAACGTCCCAGTGAAGAATTGCAACGCGATCTCTTCTTAGATCCAGAAGATTTTGTCTACAAGATCGTGCGCTTGCGTCTCTTTGATGACCAACCATTTATGATCGAAACAGGCTATATTCCGATCAAGATCGTGCCTAAACTAGATCAACAAACGATCAAAGGCTCGATCTTTAACTACATGCAAGATAAGCACAATCAGTCAGTCACTAAATCATTTCTCTCAGTCTTTGCCGAGCCATCAACGCCTAACGATCGTGAATTATTAGGCTTAAATGAACACGAACCGACTGGGATCATGGAAGGTGTCTTTTTCTTAGATAACGGGACACCGTTTGAATATTCACACATGCGTTTCCACTACAAATATTTGAAATTCAATACCTTTGTCAGTGTTGCGCAATAAGCATAATATTTTACAGCTCACATAAACATTGCTATACTGTGAGCGATATAAGCTGGGGTGCCGTTTGGCTGAGAAATACCCATATCACCTGATCTGGTTAATACCAGCGGAGGGAGCTTAGCATTTTTTCGTGCGCCCAGACCACCACACCCCTGCTTATATAATCTAAGCAGGGGGTTTTTGTATGCAAACATACGATCCAAATTCAACAAAACAACATTGGCAAACCAAAGATATCATCTTTCTTGCCCTTTTAGCTGCCTTTTTTGGTTTGATCTATCAAGGTGCAAGCTATCTATACTACGCTTTAGCGGCAACTTTCCTTAAACCTTACGCCAATGATCTGATGCTTGGGATCTGGCTGATGGCTGGTCCACTGGCAGCGATCTTATTGAAACGTCGAGGGGCGGCTTTTTTAGGCGAATTTCTCGCTGCGACCGCTGAGATGTTGCTCTTTTCCAGCTGGGGTGCGGCTAACTTGATCACGGGCGCTTTACAAGGGGCTGCCAGTGAACTAGGCTTTTTGACTTATGGTTATAAAAATTTTGGCAAAAAAGCACTGACGTTATCTGTGATCTTTTCAGCCATTGTGACCTTTGCTTGGGATTATTTCCAAAGTGGTTACCAGGCCTACCCACTTTCGATGTTATTGACTTTATTTGGTATCCGGCTATTATCTTTAGCCTTTTTTGATGGTGTACTCATCTACCAGATCGCAAAACTCGTCTCGAAAGTTAAGGTGCACATCTGATGGTCAAATTAGAACTTAGAGAACTGACTTTTAGCTATGCCCCCGGGCGACCACCGCTCTTTGAAAAGCTGGATTTTTACGTTGAGCCCCAAACTTGTAGCTTATTAGCTACTCCTTCGGGCAGTGGTAAATCGACCTTTTTTAAATTGCTTTGTGGACTGTATCCTCAATTTGGCGGACAGATCACCCATGGCGGTATCTTTTTAGAAGATCAGCCCCTCGAACAGATCGTGCCCTTTGAGCGTGCTAAACGGATCGGGATGCTATTTCAAGATCCTGACAAACGCTTTTGTATGGCGACTTTAGACCAACAATTGACCTTTGTCCTTGAAAATTTACAGCTCCCAGCTAAACAGATCACTGCCCAAAAGCAACGTATCTTGCAAGAACTAGAACTGACTTCGCTCAAAGATCGCCAACTCTCTACGCTGTCAGGTGGACAAAAGCAACAAGCGGCCCTCGCCTGTGTACTGGCGACCGAAAGTGAGATCATCTTACTCGATGAACCCTTTGCTAACGTTGATCCGACTAGTAAAGCCAAACTGTTAAAGCTATTATTGAAATTAAAAAATCAAGGCAAGACTTTTATCATCGCTGATCATGATCCCAGTGGCTACCAAGACTTGCTCGACTTTGCCTATCGCTTCAATGCCGAGCACAGTCGTCTCATCAAGTTCGACTTGTCCAAATTGACGTCAGCCACTCCGGCTCCCCTAGATCGGCACCCATTAAAACCCGGGAAATTAACTTGGAAACAGCTCAGTTTAACTCGCGGGGAAAATTTATTGTTGAAACCACATGATCTTACCCTTCCCCAAGGGCAACTCGGGCTGTTGGGCGGAGCAAATGGTGTGGGGAAATCGACTTTATTGCAAGCGCTTTGTACCCTTATCCCCTATCAAGGAAAATTGAGCTATGCTGGGCAACGTCCACCGCATTTTTTCAAACAGCGTTGGGCCAAAACAGTCGGCCTCATGCTCCAAGAAGCGACGGCGCAATTTAGTTGTGCGACCGTCCAAGAAGAACTCGCACTTGTCAGCCGCAATACTTTAGCGCCCCACTATTGGACTAAAGAACGGCTTGCACATGCCAAACAGGTCCTGGGGCTGGATGAACTTGAGCCCCGCTCTGTTTACCAACTCTCCGGCGGGCAGCAACAAAAACTCCAATTTTTAAGTGTTTTAGCAATGGGACAACCGGTCTTACTTTTAGACGAGCCCTTCGCCAATCTCGACCAAGCTAGTATCCAGACTTGCTTGACTTTGCTCAAAGACAGTTGCCAAGCTGAACAGACCGCTGTCTTATTGACCTCGCATCAACGCGTAGGGATCACTGAACATTTGGATTACGAACTTATTTTTGAAGATCAAACGTTAAAGCTAGGGGGAAACGAAAATTGACAAAATTTCGCTTAAATCCTACGATCCAAGTCATCCTCATGCTTGGTCTAGGGCTATTGCTCGCTTTTGCCCATGTTTTATGGCTAAATATCGCTCTTTGTGCTCTGTGCTTGCTTTACCTGGCTAGTCAACGCGTGTCTTACAAAAAGCTCGGGCTCATCTTATTGGTCAGCTTGCCCCTTGCCTTTGGAACATGGTGGTCCTTTATCGCCTTTAGTCAAACAAATGCTTGGGCCAATGCAGCCCTGTACACCAGCCGGCTCTTTTGTTATTTATTGCTAGGCTGTTGTCTGCTTTTGACCACGAGTTTAGAGAAGATCTTATTTAGCTTAGTCTTACATCTCAAGCTCTCTCAGACCTTTGTTTATGGCTTTTTAGCCGCTGCTAATATGGTCAGCGCTTTACAAAAGCAACTCCGCTTGATGCGTTATGCTGCTTTGAACAAGCAACACCCGTATCACTTCTATACCCCCGCACTCTATCTAAAGTTGATCGTGACCTCTCTTCAATGGTCCGATGCTTTAGCACAAGCAATACGAGTCCAAGGTTTTTTAGAGGGCTATCCGCGAACTTTTAGCTTTCAAGACCACCTGCCTAAGTGGCAATGGGGTCTAGCGGTGATACTTATCACTTTATACGGTGTTTTAGCCTTTTTAAATTAAATCCAAGTGAGTTTGTGAGGTAATTACTTTAAACAATGGGAGCACTTTGATGCAACAAACGCATCAGGGTGCTCCCATTGTTATTTACTAGACGTTATTGCCCTATGATAGCTCACCACTTCACAAACTAAAACGTTTACATTGGGTGCTAGTTAGCTTATGATAGTAATGGATTTAACTATATGAAAGGGGTTTACCTCACCATGGAAAAAACATTGATCATCAACTCTGGTAGTTCTAGTTTAAAATTCAAATTATTTGCGATCCCCACCGAAGATGTCTTAGCCAGTGGGCTGATCGACCGGATCGGGATCGAAGGCTCGAGCGTGACCGTCAAATACAACGGTCAAAAATATCACCAAGAACTGCCGATCCCAGATCATGCTTTTGCCGTTGATCTCTTGTTGAAACTTTTAGTCGAACTCCATTTGCTCAAAGACCTAAACGAGATCACCGCCGTTGGTCATCGGGTCGTAGCTGGGGGCGAATACTTCGACCATTCCGTCGTTATCGACGATGATGTGATCAAAAAGATCGATGAGATCAGTGACCTAGCTAGTTTACACAATCCGGCTAATCTTTTGGGTATCAAAGTCTTCAAAAAATTTTTGCCAAATGCTTTAGCTGTTGCTTCCTTTGATACCGCCTATCACCATTCGATCCCAGAAAAAAATTATCTCTACAGCGTGCCGTACGAATGGTACGAAAAATACGGTGTCCGGCGCTACGGAGCCCACGGGATCAGTCACCGTTATGTCGCTCGCCAAGCCGCAGCTTTGATGCACAAATCGCTTAAAGACCTCAAGTTGATCACTTGTCATTTGGGAGCTGGTTCTTCTCTATGTGCTGTCAAAGATGGCAAGTCTTTTGATACAACGATGGGCTTTACCCCACTGACTGGGGTCACAATGGCGACTCGTTCGGGTGACGTCGATGTCGAACTAGTGACTTACATGATGAAAAAGTTAAACATCACCGACCCAGAAGAAATGATCTCGATCTTGACCAGACAGTCTGGACTTTTAGGGATCTCGGGCGTCTCATCTGATATGCGTGACGTCATCGCTGCCAAAGATGCAGGCAACAAACGCGCACAGATCGCCGTTACGCTCTTTGTCAAAAATATCGTCCGCTATATCGGGCAATACTACGCCGAAATGAAAGGCCTAGATGGGATCGTCTTTACCGCTGGGATCGGAGAAAATTCCGATGTGATCAGAAAATTAGTCTGTGACGAACTCGAATTCATGGGCGTCAAACTAGATGACACGCTCAATTCTAAGGGTGAAGAAGGCTTTATCACTAAACCTGATTCTAAGATCGCTGCTTTGTTAGTTCCGACTGATGAAGAATTGATGATCTCACGTGATATCGAAGTGATCAAGCTCCAAGAACAAAAAGAAATTCCGAGCGAAAAGCCTTTATTATAGGCGTTTGTTCCGTAAAATTTATTTTTGGTACGTTCCAATATTCAAAATGGTTGACATCTCCCAAGAAAACGTTATTATAGAAGTGTAGAAAGAAATTAACAAAGGAGATTTCGCCATGACTGTAGATTACTCATCTAAAGAATATTTAAACAAACTTGATGCTTACTGGCGTGCCGCCAACTATGTTTCCGTGGGACAACTTTACTTAAAGGACAACCCATTATTACGTCGCCCACTTGAAGCATCTGACGTGAAAGTCAAACCGATCGGCCACTGGGGTACGATCGCTGGGCAAAACTTTATCTATGCTCACTTGAACCGTGTTATCAACAAATACGACCTTGATATGTTCTATGTCGAAGGTCCAGGTCACGGTGGTCAAGTTATGGTCTCCAACTCATATCTTGATGGTAGTTATACTGAACTTTTCCCAGAGATCACGCAAGATGTTGAAGGGATGAAGAAACTCTTCAAACGCTTCTCATTCCCAGGTGGGATCGCTTCTCACGCTGCCCCTGAAACACCAGGCTCGATCCATGAAGGTGGCGAATTGGGTTACTCGATCTCCCACGCAACTGGGGCTGTCTTAGATAACCCTGATCTGATCGTGGCTGCTGTTGTTGGTGACGGTGAAGCTGAAACTGGTCCATTAGCTGCATCTTGGATGTCAAACAAGTTCATCAACCCTATAAATGACGGGGCTGTGTTACCGATCTTAGACTTAAACGGCTTTAAGATCTCTAACCCAACGATCTTGTCACGTGAATCAAACGAAAACTTACGTAAATACTTCGAAGGTCTTGGCTGGGATCCGATCTTTGTTGAAGGGACTGACCCTGAAAAGATGCACCCAGAAATGGCTGCTGGCTTAGATAAAGCTATCGAAAAGATCAAAGCTATCCAAGAAAATGCACGTAAGAACAATGACAATTCATTACCTGTATGGCCAATGATCGTCTTCCGTGCACCTAAGGGCTGGACTGGTCCAAAGGAATGGGATGGAAAACCGATCGAAAGCTCATTTAGAGCTCACCAAATTCCGATCCCAGTTGACCAAAATGACATGCAACATGCTGATGCTTTGGTCGAATGGTTGGAAAGCTACCGCCCAGAAGAATTATTTGACGAAAAAGGTGCTTTGATCCCTGAATTGGCTGAATTGACACCTAAGGGCAACAAACGTATGGCAATGAACCCACATACAAATCCTGGTTCATTGATCCGTGACTTAGCTTTACCTGATTTCCGCAACTATGCTGTGGATACAACAACACCAGGTAAGAACAAAGAACAAGATATGACTGTTTTAGGTCGTTACCTTGAAGATGTTGTTAAATTAAACGATGCTAACAAGAACTTCCGCATCTTCGGACCTGACGAAACAATGTCTAACCGTTTAGCACCACTCTTCAAAGAAACAAACCGTCAATGGATGTTGGATATCAAAGAACCTAACGATGAATTCATGGCACCACAAGGCCGGATCATCGACTCACAATTATCTGAACACCAAGATGAAGGCTTCTTAGAAGGTTACGTCTTGACTGGTCGCCACGGTTTCTTCGCCTCATACGAAGCTTTCTTACGTGTCGTTGACTCCATGTTGACTCAACACTTCAAGTGGTTACGTAAAGCTAAGGAAATTCCTTGGAGAACAGAAGTACCTTCCTTAAACGTGGTGGCTACTTCAACGGTATTCCAACAAGACCACAATGGTTATACTCACCAAGATCCAGGTCTTTTAGGTCACTTAGCTGATAAGAAACCTGAATTTATCCGTGAATACTTGCCAGCTGATGCAAACTCCTTGTTGGCTGTCTTTGACAAAGTCTTAAATGACCGCGACAAGATCAACTTGATCGTTTCATCTAAGCACCCACGTGAACAATTCTACTCAGCTGCTGAAGCTAAAGAATTAGTCGACAAGGGTCTTAAGATCATCGATTGGGCTTCAACAGATCAAAACGCTGAACCAGATATCGTCTTTGCAGCTGCAGGTACAGAACCTAACTTGGAAACTTTAGCTGCGATCTCGATCTTGCATGAAAAATTGCCTGACTTAAAGATCCGCTTCATCAATGTGGTCGACTTGTTGAAACTCAGAAGTCCTAAAGTTGACCCTCGTGGTTTGAGCGATGATGAATTTGACATGTACTTCACTAAAGACAAACCAGTTGTCTTTGCCTTCCACGGTTTTGAAGGCTTGATCCGTGACATCTTCTTTGATCGCCACAACCACAACATCAAGATCCACGGTTACCGTGAAAATGGTGATATCACAACCCCATTTGACATGCGTGTCCTAAACCAAATGGATCGTTTCGACTTAGTGAAATCAGCTGTCTTGAGCTTGCCTAACCCAGACAAGTACGGCGAATTAGTTGCTGAAATGGATAGCATCATCGCAAAACATCACCAATACATTCGTGATGAAGGTACTGACCTACCTGAAGTCGAAGCTTGGGAATGGAAACCATTGAACAAGTAATTTTGATACTAAACGAAAAAGTCCTGTTTTTCAGGGCTTTTTTGTTTACTTTCAAATCGATCTTGCACTAGAATTTAAGCAGAAATGGGGGAATTTATCATGACAACTATCTATTGTGTGCGGCACGGGCAAAGTGAGGCTAATTTAGCGCAGATCATGCAGGGTAGCAAGATCGACACGCCACTGACTAAACTCGGTCAACAACAAGCTTTAGCCGCTAAAGCCAAGCTAGCTAATGTAAGTTTTGATGCCGTCTATGCCAGTCCGCTTAAACGGGCCGTCCAAACCGCTAACCTCATCAGCTCAACTACACCAACTTTAGATGAACGACTAGTCGAGTTTGACTATGGGACTTGGGACGGCCAGCTTTTGACCGATCTCTATGCCCAATATCCAATGTATTTTGATGAGCATCATAACTTGTTACCTAATTCATGGGAAGTTTCAGGGGGACCGACATATGCGCAAGTCACTGCCAAACTGGAAAGTTTTTTAGCTGAAGTTACTAAAAAGCATCCCGACCAAACACTTTTAGTCGTCAGTCACGGGTTTACGCTCAAATTACTGGCAGCGTTACTTTTAGATATCGGGAATTTACAAAATCTAAGCGAACCCGCCAATGCTTCGCTCACTAAATTATTGGTAACACCTGATACCCAGACCCTCGTCTATTACGGAAAGTAGGTGCAAGACTATGCAACGCTTTAAAGCTTTAGTTCAAGCACAAACTACCTTACTGACGGTCTTGCCTCTGCTCTTAGGAACGATCATGGCTGCTTATTACTACCATCATGTAAATCTCGGTGAGACTTTTTTGTTGATTTTTTCGGCGATCTGCTTTCATTTAGCGGTCAATGGGCATAATCAATTAAGTGACTATCGCCGTTACCAAAACTCGACCGCCGCGCAAAATAGCACTAATAATATCATCAAATGTTTCGATATTTCTATCCCGTGGGCTTACAGCGTATTAGCTATTCTACTGTTGCTCTTTGCCGGTAGTGGCCTTTATCTCGCTTATCTGAGTGGCTGGCCTCTATTGCTCTTAGGAAGTTTAAGTTTTTTAGTCGGCTATTGTTATTCCGGTGGTCCTTATCCCATGTCACAGATTCCCTTAGGCGAGTTGGCTTCAGGGCTAGCAATGGGTTTAAACATTACTTTGATCGGAGTCTACATCAATATCTATAACGCTCCGACCTACAATAATTGGTTTTGGCTAACCGGTAGTATCGTCACCTTACCGGCTGTCTTTACGATCGCTAACATCATGCTGGCCAATAACATCTGCGATAAAGATGAAGACGTTGTGATCGGGCGTAAGACACTTGCCTATTATCTAGGCACCAAGCACAGTTTGACTTTACTACAAGCTAATTATGTTTTGAGCTATCTGGGACTGATCTTAAGTGCCGTGCTCGGCTATCTACCATGGCTTGTACTCTTGTCCTTACTCACCGTCAAAAGCGACTATCAGCTCGTCCAAGGCTTCGTCAAAGCCCCCGATAAAGTCACAACGTTCCCACGTAATGTCTTACTGTTTCATAAGATCGTCGGCCTCGAAGTTATCTTAGGCTTACTTGGTTTGTTACTGTGATCAACATAATGATATCAATACGGCTCTGAGCTAAATCGAAACGTGTTCGACAAGTAAATAGGCAAGTGGTCTACCACGCTGAAACATAGTAGACCACTTGCCTATTTATATGATTTTTAGAGCATTATCTCATATTCCTATATCTTAACTTTATTCAATAACAATGAACTACCAACAACTGAGATCGAGCTAAAGGCCATCGCTAAGCCGGCTAATTCTGGGCTGAGCGTCAAGCCCCAAGCCACGAAAACACCAGCTGCGATCGGGATCCCGACCACATTGTAGATCAAGGCCCAAAACAAATTCAATTTGATCCGTTGGAAAGTTTTTTGACTCAATTTCAGAGCTTTAACGACACCCATGAGGTCATTTTGGACTAAAACGATCCCGCCGGCTTCGATCGCAATATCAGAACCAGCTCCCATTGCGATCCCAACATCGGCCGTCGTCAAAGCGGGTGCATCATTGATCCCATCCCCGACAAAGGCGGTTTTTCCTTGCTTTTGTTCTTGTTCGATGTAGTTTGCCTTTTCTTGCGGTAAGACCCCAGCAATAACCTCATCGATCCCAACTTCTTTAGCGATCGCTTGGGCTGCTCGTTCATTATCACCTGTCAGCATTACTGTCTTTAAGCCTTGAGCTTGTAATAAGGCTAAAGCTTGCTTAGAAGTCGGTTTCGGGGCATCTTGAATAGCGATCATCCCAATAACTTTACCCGCTAGACCGACCAGTGAAACGGTCTTACCTTGAGCTTGTAAGTCATGGAGCGTTTGCTGTTGCTCGGTGGTCAATTCATCATCACCCAAAAGCCGTTCATTTCCGATAAAGGCTACTTGATCTTCAAATTTGGCAGTTACGCCCATCCCTTTTTGGGCTTTAAAGTCAGTCACCGGACTTAGCTTTAGCTGTTCTTGTTCCGCTTGTTTTAAGATCGCTTGGGCTAATGGATGTTCCGAATCCGCTTCCAGGCTAGCTGCCACCGTTAAAACTAAGCCACCGTCTTCGCCGACGACATCAGTTACGACTGGCTTACCTTCAGTGATCGTCCCCGTTTTATCTAGGACGATCGTTTTTAATTGGTCAACTAACTCTAAAACTTCACCATTTTTGATCAAAACACCCATTTTAGCACTCCGACCCGTTCCGACCATCAAAGCTGTCGGTGTCGCTAATCCCAGCGCACACGGGCAAGCGATCACGATCACAGCGATCGCATAGAGCAAAGCCGTGATCGCACTTGCGCCTAAGAAGACGTACCACACAACATAAGTCACGATCGCTAAGATCATTACTAACGGGACAAAATAATTTGAGATCTTATCCGTTAACTTTTGGATCGGTGCATGACTGGTCTGGGCTTTTTTGACCAATTCGACGATTTGGGATAGTAAAGTTTCCGCACTGACTTTTTTAGCTTCAAACACCAAAGTTCCATCGGTATTCAACGTTGAACCAATAACTGGCTCACCCTTTGTCTTTTCGACGGGCATACTTTCCCCAGTCACCATCGATTCATCGACCAAAGAATCGCCCCGGACAACAATACCATCAACTGCGATCTTTTCCCCTGGCTTGACCTGGACCAGATCACCAACTTTAACTTGATCTAAAGGTATTTTGACCGGTTTACCAGCGCGTAAGACCGTCGCCTCTTTAGCTTGCAGATCGAGAAGCTTTTCAACAGCGCTCGAAGCATTATTGCGCATTCTTTCTTCAAAGACTTGTCCTAATAAAACAAAGACCGTGATGAAAGCAGCACTTTCAAAGTACACGGGGCGTCCTGTGGCCATCGCAAAGATACTGTAAAAATAAGCGACCGCCGTCCCTAAGGCCACCAAGGTATCCATATTGGCATTATGATGCTTAAAAGCTGCATAGGCACTACGCCAAAATGGATAAGCAGCAAAGGCCATGATCAATGTCGTCGTGACCAATGCGATCCAATTATACCCAGGCATCATTACACCAAAGGGCATCAAGAACATGTCCACCAACATCGGTAACGATAAAACTAATGCAAGCCAAAAACGTTTTTGATATGACATCATTTAACGATCACCTTCCCATGAAACATGTTCATCCCACAAGCATAATTGAACTCACCCGCCTTATGCGTATCGATCTTGATCGCATGGCCTTGATCTTTGGGCAAGGTCTCATTGATCCCAAAATCTTCAAAGACGACTTTTTCCAAACATGCTGATGGATCTTTACGTTCAAAAACGATCTCAGCCGGAACATCCTTTTTCAAAACAACAGTATTTGGCGTATAACCCCCATCGACTACAACTTTTACTTTTTGCAAATTTTTATCTTCCATCGTTGCACTTACCTCTTTTTGTTCATGTTTGCCAAAGAACCACCAACTGATAAAGCCGATCAAAACTACTGCTACAACTAGTGTCAATGCTTGTGCCATTTATTTCTCCCTCTTCCGTTTACATTTGTAATCACAACTATATAATACACCTATGTTTACAAATGTCAACAAAAAAGTTCAGCCTACTTACGACTGAACTTTCACATATTATTTATTTTGCCAGCGTAAACAGTAACGCTCTAAACCGCTGATCGTTAAAAATAAAAGAAACGAGACCACACTGATCACAATGATCCCACCAAACATCGCTAAGTAATCCAAGCGATTCCACTGGTCCATGATATAGTAACCCATACCATACTGTGTCCCATACATCTCTGTGAAAAATAGCGTGGCAATGGCGGTCCCTAAAGCGATCTTCAACGCAGAGAAAAAGCCCGCCAAACTCGCTGGCCCCGTAACATTGACAAAAGTCTGCCACCGATCAGCAGCCAACACATCTAGCACTTGATACATCGTGGCTGGGATCTGTTTGACCGCATCCCGGACTCCAATGATGATTTGAAAGACGATGATCAAAGTGATCGTAATGATCTTTGAAGCATTGCCCAAGCCCGCTAACAGCATGATCACAGGCAGTAAAGCGATCTTGGGGATCGGATACGTAAAATACACCAGTGGTTCAAATAATGCTCCAAATTTAGGCAAACGAACGCTCATGATCCCCAATGGAACACCGATGAGTGTCGCAAACACTAAACTCATTGCCAGGCGATACAAACTAAAGTAGATATTCCACCACAGATCCATATTCAGCAAGTGGGGAAAATACATATATACCGCCCAAGGAGTCGGCAAAAGTGGCCGATCCACAAACCATGCCCCAAGCGCCCACAAAACATGCAAGATGAGCACAGCATACAGCAACTGCAAGCCACGTTTTACCATAATGTTGCCACCAACCCTTCTAATTTCGTCAAAGCCGGCGTCAAGATCTCTGGACGGTCGCGGTTAGTAAATGAAACTTCTTGAAGTGGATTTTCGATCAAGCGTGGCTGGTCTTTAGTCAAGATCAAGATCTGGTCACTGAGTTGTAAAGCTTCTTTTAGATCATGCGTGACCATCAATGTCGTTACCGGGCTTTGTTGCCACTGCGCTAAGAACAACTGTTGAGCCCGGCGCTTGATCACCGTATCTAAAGCGGAGAAAGCTTCATCCAACAATAACAGATCAAGGGTCAAAGCAAAGGCCCGCGCTAAGGCTACTCGTTGCTTTTGGCCTCCAGAAAGTTGACTGGGATAACGAGTTAAAATGTCGGTCAACTCCAAGGTCGCACACAGTTGCTGTACTTTTTTAGTATCCAGCTTTTGCCCCTTGAGCTTAGCCCCTAGTTCGATGTTTTGTCTAACACGCTTCCACGGTAGTAAGCCATAATCTTGGGGCACCAATGCGAGGGTGGCTTGCTTAGGTGTGACCGGTTTACCATTTAAAGAGATCCCACCACTGTGCGGCAATAAGCCCGCGATCGCATTTAAAAGCGTCGTCTTCCCACTCCCAGATGGACCCAAAATAGCTAAGATCGTCTGTTCAGGGATCGTCAAACTAAGATCGGTGATGACTTGACGCTTCGCATATCCGATCGTCAAGTGCTCAAGTTCAAACATTACTTAGCCACCGGTAATTGGTAATGACTAGCATCGATATCACTTTTCAAGATGCCCTCTTCTTTAGCATAGTTGAAGGCTGCTTGAAGCATCTTAGCTGGGACACGCCCTGCTTTTTCATAATGAGGCAAAGTGTAGTTTTTAGCGACCGCTTCTGGGAAGCCAAGATCTTTGGTCAAGATCGCTTGATAATCACTGGCCTTATGCTTATTGATCTGAGCAACTGCTTTATTATAGGCGGTTGTCAATTTTGCCAAAGTGGCCTTGTCATCGCCCAATTTCTTGTCTACACCAAGGATCGTTGTTTGGTAAGTCTTAGGATCACTTTTAGCGATCTCTTTTAAGCCACTTGCTTTAGCCATACTCAAAAATGGATCAGGTAAGATCGTGGCGTCGGCTTGCTTTTGTTCAACTAATTGCAAACGAGCAGGAATAGCTGGGACTTCCTTGATCGTTACGTCACTAGCGGAAAGACCGTTTTGCTTTAATTGTTGATAGAGGTAAAATGTTGGGGTTTGACGTGGCAAAGTTGCAACTGATTTACCTTTAAGATCAGCCACATTTTTTACGCTATCATCACTTGTGACGATCCCAAAATAACCGGTCAAGCCAGTCGCACTCTTCCAACCTAAGTCACCATTGACATAACTAGCCAAAGCGACCACATCAGTCACAGCAGCATCCAATTGTCCCCCGGAGATCGCTGCATCACGTTCTTTAGGTGATTTAAAGTTAGTCAATTTGACATCCAGACCTTGATCTTTAAAATATCCTTCTTTTTGCGCAACATATAATGGCAAAGAATCCGGTGCTGGCATCGTTCCAATATTTAAAGTAACTTTCTTATCAGATTTTGCTGAAGAGGAGCTATTTTTAACGGCATCTTCACTCGGAGCGCACGCACTCAAAGTCAAGACGACCAATAAAAAGGCGCCTAATGCAGTAAGTAATTTAGTGTGTTTCACCAATAACATCTCCATCCATAAATTTTTAGTCACTGAAAGTTTAAGAAAAAAATTATCAACTGTCAACTAAAATAGCTCAGTTTGCAAGCGGGCGAATAACTCCGTAGAAATAGAAATAACGAGAGCTCTATCACGATCACATCTTGATAGAACCCTCGTTATTTATACGGCGCAACTCACGCACCCGACTAATGTTTGCCCTTGACAGCTAATTTAACTTTAAAGCCAAAGACTTCTTTGAAAATGCCACTCTTGTTCAACAAGGCGATATACAACAGAACAAAAGCTCCGCCAAAGACCGCTGCATACAAGAAGGCCGTCAATTTATTTTGTGGTAGATAGACTAGACTGATCAATTCGTTTGTCAGATAAGCCGCTAAAGCTACCAATAAATTGATCACAATGATCAACTTCACATTTCTCATCTGACCTCTTACCAGATAATGCTTCTTGATCTGGCCATACACCCCTAAGGAGATCAGTAAAAACGATACTGTCGTCGCACTTAAAGCACCGTACGCTCCCCAAAGATAGGTGAACGGAACTTGTAAGGCTAATTTTAAAATGATCCCTAAGGTCAAATAACGCACAGCTAGACGATGTTTACCAAGTGATTGAACGATCGTAAAGAAGTCCGTAAACAGTGCCAGTGCGATACTTGTAACTAGGGCATATGCTAATAAGTTAGCTCCCAAACGACTAAATGGGAAAAAGACCCCGTTTACTTCCCAAGACAACACCGCTAATAATAGCGAACTTGGCAAAAGTGTCAGTAGCATCAATTCGATGTTTTGTGCGATCGTTTTACCGATCTGATGCTTTTCATTACGCTTGGCCAATGTTGCTAACAACGGCAAGGAAGATTCAGAGATCGCGATCGTTAACGAGATAACGACCGTCGTGATCTTACTTGGGTTGGCTGAAAAATACGTGTACAGATCTTGGGCTTGTAATGCATCCAATCCCGTCAGATCGACCATGATATCTTTAAAGGTCAGCTGATCGATAAATTGATAGATCGTGATCGCGGAACCAACAAAGATAAATGGTAAAGCTTCTTTGAAAATATTTTTAAAGATCGTAAAGACATGCATATCATGAGCAGGAACACTTTCATGGTAAAGCTCGCGGTAATGCCCCATGCGCTTTCTCGAGTAGGCGATCAGATATATGTAACTTGCTAAAGCCCCGATAAAGGTCGCAAACGTACTGTAATTGACCGCTTTGATGTAACTTCCATGTTGGACGAGCATGATCCAATAAGTCGCCCCCAAAATAAAGAGCACCCGGATCAATTGTTCCCATAATTGAGAAACGCCCATCGGTTGCATATCGGAATTACCTTGATAAAAGCCCCGGATCATACTCATCGGTGGCAAGATGATCAAAGTCGGCACCATCACCCGGATCGCTGTTGTCGCCACCTCAGTCGAAACGACCGCACTTCTTTGCGCGATCATTGGAGCAAAAATATAGAGCAATAGCCCACACAACGAACCCGTAAAGAGCATAAACAACATCCCGTATTTAAAAACATGGACACTATCTTTAAAGCGATTTTGCCCATTATACTCAGCAACTTGGCGGGCGATTGCAGTCGGAAAGCCAGCTACTCCGAGCGATAGAAAAAGAGCATACGGTGTATAAGCTGCATTAAAAATAGCTTGGGCAGCATTTTGATCACTAGGTGAACCGATCATCATCAGCCACGGGATAAGATAAATGATCCCTAAGACCCGTGAAAGGATACTCCCAAGCATCATCCAGAAAGTTCCGGATAATAGTTTGTTTTTCATTTCGATTCTCGCTTTTCAATTTAAACTCAATATTTAGCCAAAATTATGGCCACACAATAGACATTATATACTATAATTAAAAAATTTTCTTTTAAATCATAAAAAAAGCCGATCATGACTCCTACATCATGATCAGCTTAGATCGCGGTAAAAATAAACCATATCCTTCAAAGAGATCCCCTCAGCATAGATCGGCTGCGGGTAGCTCAAAAAGAAATCAGGTTCGATGCGCAAAAAGCGGAAACCGTTGCGCAGATAAAACCGCATGTTATTCAAATCAGCATCACCAGTCCCAACGATCAACCGTTTGACCTGCGTGCTTTGGGCTAAGATCGCATATTCGATAAGTTTTGTGGCGATCTTTTGGCGTTGAAATTCAGGCAAGACCGCTAGATTTTTCAATTCAAAGACGGTCGGTTCTTCCGTCGGAACGATCAAAGCCACACCCACTGTTTGGCCAAATTTCTTAGCTAAATATAGCTCACCTGTCTGCAAATACGCTTACACTTTAGTCTCATCTTCATCGCCCAATAGCAGCAGCTCTAAAAACTGTTCTCTGTTAGTACCGTGATACTGCTCTAGTCTAAATTTAACAATGAAGCAGCATCTTCATCTACGATCACCGTCACATTTGGATGCTTTTGCAAAATACTTGCAGGAACAGCGGTCGTTACTTCACCTTCGACCATCGCTTTGATCGCTTCGGCTTTGTTTTTGCCAAATGCTTCCAGCAAGATCTTCTTTGAGCGCATGATCTCGCCGATACCCATTGAGTAAGCATATTTAGGCACATCTTCGTAGTTGTCGAAGTAACGTGAATTAGCTTTGATCGTTGAATCGGTCAAATGGATCTTAGAAGTCGTTGAATCAAAGGCACTTCCTGGTTCATTGAAACCAATATGTCCATTTTCACCGATCCCGAGAAGTTGGAGATCGATCGGATTGTCTGCGATCACTTGGCTGTAACGCTTAGTCTCGGCATTGGCATCGAGGTTCATGCCATCTGGCAAGTAGGACTTCTTGAATGGCTTTTTGTCAAAGAGATGATGTTGCATGTAGTAGTGATAGCTTCGTTCATCATCAGGAGCTAAGCCTACATACTCATCCAAGTTGACTGAAACATCATCGCTAAAGTCAAGGTCGCTTGCAACTATTTGTTCATAAGTTGTTTCTGGGGTCCCACCAGTCGCTAAGCCAAAAACTTTGGCACCGCTATCATGTTCTTGTTTAAAAATTTCTGCTGCTTTTTTGCCACCTTCAAATTTGTCTTTAACTACAATAATTTCCATGGTCCATTCTTCCTTTCGTATTGGTATAGTCCAATTATAGTTCTAAGCGTTACCAAATGCAAGCAATATGTTTTGATACTTTTAATCAAGTTTTATCGTAGCGCAAACTTGGCCATGTTGCTCACACTCTTGTTCAAGCAATGTCACTGTTTCACCCGAAGTTACCAATACTAAAACTGCAGTAGCTTTACCTGCCGTGATGATCTGTTGGCGATCCATTTTGCATAATCGTGTCTGTGGATCGACATTTTGGCCTTCTGTAACTAAGAGCTCAAACGGTGTCCCGTTCAGTTCGACCGTATCTAAGCCTAAGTGCAATAACAGTTCTGGACCTTGTTTAGTTTTTATCCCGATCGCATGCTTAGTTGGAAAAATATTGGTGATCTTACCAGCAACCGGTGCATAGATCATATCAGCTGTTGGTTCGATTGCAAAACCTTGACCCATTAACCCCTGTGAAAAAACTTCATCAGGCACCTGGGCTAATTTGATCAGTTTACCGTCAACTGGTGAGCTTAGATCCAATTTCTTCTTTTTTAGTCCAAACATATTTAATCACCTTTTCCTAAAATTTGATTGATCTCTTGGCTAAAGAGATTTGCTTTCCCGCCAAAAACAGCTTGGATACCGCCACCTACTTCAAGCACAGCTACGGCACCTAAACTCTTGAGCGTTTTCTTATCAACTTTACTCTTATCAACAACAGCTACCCGCAAGCGCGTCGCACAAGCTTCGACCGTTTCGATATTTTCAGCCCCACCTAAGGCCTTGATCACAGTTTTAGCTTCAGCATTCAAAGAGCTATCTGTAGCCTCAGTTTGCACTGGCACATCTTCTTCGATTTCCATCCCTGGGATCGCAACTTTGAATTTCTTGATACAGAAAGTAAAGACAAGATAATAAACGACTGCCCAAACGGCGCCAAAGAGAATAACGCGCATCCAATTAGTCTTATCTTCACCTTGTAAGATCCCAAACAATAGGAAGTCAATGAACCCACCGGAGAAGGAATTTCCGATCCGAATGTTCAATAGATCAGCGAACAAGAATGATAACCCATCTAAAAATGCATGGATCACATATAACCAAGGTGCGACAAATAAGAAAGTATATTCGATCGGTTCCGTGATCCCAGTCAAAAATGAAGTCAAGCCACCGCTGAGATACAAACCACCATCTTTTTGGCGATTTCTCTTTGGCAAGCAGCGATACATCGCATAAGCTGCGGCTGGCAGACCAAACATCATCGTTGCAAACCGACCGGCAAAGAAACGAGTACCGTAAGTGAATAACCCGGTATGGTTAGGATCAGCTAGCTGTGCAAAAAAGATATTTTGTGCCCCTGAGATCGTATGCCCGGCGACAACTTCGGTCCCACCTAATGAGGTGTACCAGAAAAGCGGATAGATCGTGTGGTGTAGCCCAACTGCTCCGGTCAAGCGCAATAAGAAACCATATAAGAAAGTCCCAAAAGCTCCCATATGAGCAATACTTTCACCAGCTGATCTTAGCCAATCTTGGATCGGAGGCCAGATCAGATAGAAAAAGGCACCGATCACGATCGCAGCTAAAGCTGAAATTATCGGAATAAAACGCGAGCCCCCAAAGAAGCCTAAAAATTGCGGTAACTGTATTTTACGATAATGATTATGCAAATAAGCGACAGTACAACCGATCACGATCGCACCGACAACGCCTGTATCGATCGTTGTGCCTTTGGGTGAAAATAATTCCAGTAAGCCACTGATCGTTGCCGTATAAACTAGAAATGAGACCCCACCTGCTAAACCAGCGGTCCCTTTATCAGCGGTCGCCAAACCAACTGCGATCCCGATCGTAAAGATCAACGCCAAGTTAGCAAAGACGGCATTGCCAGCAAAACTCATAACTTTTAAGATCGTTTGGAGCCAAGCTTGGTCTAAAAATGGATAAGTTTTGACCGCACTTTCATTACTCAAGGCTCCACCTAGGCCTAGCAAAAGACCTGCGACTGGCAAAATAGAGATCGGTAACATAAACGCCTGTCCTAGGCGGGAAAATTTCTTAAACATATTTATTACCCCCTTAATTCATCGATAAAACGGGTCGCTATTTCTTTTGGTCGAGTGATTGCACCTCCGACAACGATGCCTGCGACCCCTAATTCTTGAACTTTTTTTGCTTGCGCTGGTGTATGGATCTTACCTTCTGCGATCACATCTAGACCGGCTTCGACCAATCCTTTGATCAACTGATAATTAGGGCCATCAACACTGACACTTTCTGCTGTGTAACCAGCTAAAGTCGTCCCGATAAAATCAACTCCCGCCTTAGCTGCATTTATTCCTTCTTCCAAAGTAGAAATATCGGCCATCAATAATTGCTGTGGATACTTTTGCTTAACTTGCTGAATAAACTCATTGATCGTCAAGCCATCAAACCGCTCGCGTAAAGTACAATCTAATGCAATGACTTCAACACCTGTCTCGACCAATTCGTCAACCTCTTTCATCGTTGCCGTAATATATGGTTCATTCGGCGGATAGTCTCGTTTAATAATTCCAATTATGGGTAGATCAACAACTTCCTTGATCTCCAAAATATCTCGAACTGAATTAGCTCTGATCCCGACTGCTCCAGCCTGCTCAGCTGCCAGCGCCAACAGTGGCATTACTCCACCCTTTGGCGTATACAGTGGTTCTCCCGGCAAAGCTTGACATGACACGATCAAGCCACCTTTGATCTCACGTAGAAATTCATCTTTTTCCATACCCCTCACTCCATTTTTATATTTTTAGGAGAGTATCTCCAACAACAATATAACACCTCTGTTGGTTTTTGTAAACGCTTTTATCCGTTTTTGGAGAAATATGGAGAATCACTCCGAAAAAGTGTATAGTTATAGATATAGAAAGAGGTCATTCACATGAGATTAAGCGAAAAGATCCACCAAAATTATTTTTCTCTAACACCAGCCGAAAAAAAAGTTGCCGATCATTTTTTATGGGCTGGGACTGATATCATCTATGAAACAATGAATGATATCAAACAAAAAGCCAATGTTGGCGATGCAACGATCGTTCGACTCTGTCATAAATTAGGCTACGATGGTTTCTCTGATCTAAAAGTCGAAGTCGCCAAAGAAGATTATTCAAGTAACGTGCACCAGACAGCACATTCTCCATACGCAAGCATCGAAACGGCTTTGACTAAAACGATCAGCACTACTTTAAATAAGCTAAACAAAGATGTGCTGACAGAAGCTATCTCCTTGTTAGATCAAGCGCAACGGATCTACATTTTTGGTGTTGGAGGCAGTGCACTCTCCGGTAATGCCTTAGAAAGTATGCTTTTACGGGTCGGAGTCCGCGCCCAAGCCATACCAGATCCTCACTACCAAGCTCAATTAGCTGCAGTCACAAACGCGTCTGATCTGATCATTGCATTTTCTCTGACTGGACGAACTAAAGATACCCTGGAGCCACTTAAACTCGCTAAAAATAATCAGGCTAAGGTCATCGCGATCACGACTTATCCCGCTTCCCCGATCGCAACACAGGCTGATTTAGTTTTACAGACAGCAGTTGATGATTTTTTGAATGGCGGTTCCTTAGTCGGGCGCCTATCACAACTTTTGATCGGTGATGTTTTAGTCTATGAATACGAGAAACTCCACGCAAAAGAAACTATAACTGCACGCGAAAAAGTGGTCAGAGCTATCTTAAACAAACGTAAACAAGAATAAACTAGAAAACGATCGAATCAAAAACTGATCCGATCGTTTTTACTTACATTATTAAACTCAGTATCACACCGACAACGACCAAAGTTCCCACCAGAACTAATGCTTGCCGAGCTTTGATGCGTTGGTCAAAGTTATCTTTCATAGTGTTCACCTAAAATATCTGTTTTGCATAATGCTCAAACAGCGTGACCGTTACTTCTAACGTATGATGTGCTCCCGGTAACTCATAGTATTTAAGGTCTGTATCATTAAAACCGCGATACTTTTTCATTTCCTTGATCTGCTTTTGCAAAAGCTCAGCTGCGGGATCACGACTGCCCGCTCCGGCTAAGATCTTAAAATCCAGATCAGGGTATTTCTTAGGTGTTTGGGCCAATTTTTTGGCGGTCTGCTTGGTTGCTGTACCACCACCATCTTCTTGGATGACCCAACTATCCCCACCTAGGGTAACAAATGTCTTAAAGTATGGCAGTTGTTCTTCAAAAACATACCAACTCGTGATCGCACCCATCGAAAAGCCACCGATCGCCCGGTGTGCCCGTGTTTGCTGGAGTTCTTTTTTGGTAGTACTTTTAGCATATGTGCTATATTTAGCTTCAACTTTAGGTACTAAGGCCCCCATCAGTTCAGTTCGCGCAAAAAAGCGACTCAATTTATCATCTTTTTGATAATCGCCCGTGACAAAAGCTTGGCTCGGATAAAATGTCGGAAAGACGACCAAAGTATTCTGCAACTTACCTTGCTTAGCTAATTTATCTAACACCTGCTTGTAGTGACTGTTTTCATAAAAACCAGTTGCTGAATCCCCCGAACCATGCAAGAAATACAACACATCGTACTGCTTTTGTTTATCATAATTAGCTGGTACATAGACTAAAGCCTTTTTAGAATAAGTTTTACCTTGATAGCGGATCTTATAGGTCACCGTCTCAGTCTTAGAGCCACTTGCATGGACTGGCTCACTAAAACTGAGCAAGCCCCAGATACAAATGCTAACAACGATGATCTGTCTAAATAGTTTCATTATGCTTCGCCCTTTTCGAGTTTTTGTCATGGATCATGATATACACCAATAATAACACAGCTAGGCCAGCGGCAACATATAAGACCGTGTTGCTAGCGATCCAACCGTATTTTGCGACCAAGATCCCGATCAAAGCAGTGGCAAGCGTTTCGCCAAAAATATATTAGAAAAAGCCCATAAAACCCGTCGAAGAGCCTACAGCAAACTTCGGTACGACTTCATTGACCATCAACCCGACCAGCGTTAAAGGTGCATAGATCAAAGTCCCCATGAGCAAAAGATCGATCACGATCACCGTTTTATCGCTGCTGAAAAAATACGTGGTCAAACAAATAACCTTACTGTTATAACGTTTTAACAGCTTTAATTTAGCACAACATTCACCTTCGTGTTAGCGCTTACACTTGTGATTTTTATCACTATATTTATAAAAATGCATCCAGCTAACTCTCAACTGAATGCTAAATACTTATACATAACAATAAAATACAGTTATTTCAGGAATGACCCCAAACCTAGCCGAGATCCGTGTCATTCCGATCCCAGTGTTGACATAAAGCTTAGTTGCTGGCGCGCAGAGCTATCGTGTGACAACTTTAAAGGCAAACGTTACAATTAGTTTAGATATTCAAAATGAAAGGGCTTATCATGTCATATATCACTCAAAAAAAGATTTCGCAAATATTTAGACAAGATGTCATGCAAAAGGGCTTCAAACATGTCAGTGTGGCACAGATCATGCACCAAGCCCAGATCCGGCGCCAGTCATTTTACGATAACTTTGACGATAAATACGACCTATTATCTTGGACTATCCAAGCAACAATGGAAGATATCATCGATAGTAATCTCGATTATCTCCCGTGGCAAGAGATCATTTCGCTAGTCTTTTTTGAGCTACAAGAAAATGCCAAATTTTACAAAAGCGTCCTTAAAAATCAGGTCGAAGTCGATGTCGTCCGGGAGATCGCGTGGCATATCCAGATCCTCTTATTACACATCCTACGCAAAAAAGGCCTGATCAAAAATCGTCAAGCCTATGATTTTGTGGAGACTTATTGTCTAGGTCTGACCTACACGATGACCAATAATCTCTTTTTGCCTGAACCAAAAGAATACGATGAACTCGCCCAAAAAGTTTGTAATGCGATCGAATTTGCTTTTGGTAACTATTGATGCCACGCGTATGTCTTGACGGGGGCTTCAAGCGCTTCTAGCCAAGGCTCGTGTAATTTCAACAATGTGACTGAAACTCCCGCGAGCCCGTTGGCAGTGAAGAGATCGCCCACCTTGATAAAGGGTAAGTCTATTCCTTCTACTTGCAACAATTCGACCACATCAGCGGTAAAGATCAATTTTTCAAGCTCGGTCAGCTTTCCTAGTCCATTGATCAAAACAGCATAGCGCTCTTGCGGATACCAGCGCTGATTCAACCGCAACTTATTGACCAATTCACGCGCGATCAATTCTGAAGCGCGCAGTCGTTCCTTGCGATACCCGGGTTCTCCATGGATCCCGACACCATAATAAATCTCATCTTTTTTTAGGGAAAATTCCTTTTTCAAAGTCACCCGAAATTCGGACC